>OCZT010001016.1_pt1 | contig 28817 bp, 31 predicted proteins | sample 1539031 | NCBI WGS metagenome assembly OCZT01 (sample SAMEA3539308, study PRJEB22396) | soil metagenome | biome: tundra; feature: field; material: soil | place: USA | collected 2010-05 | depth 0.15 m | reverse complement strand
TGAACTTTCCGGCGTCGCAGAACGAGCGCATCCAGTGCTCGAAGAACGTGCTCGGAATCGGCCCCCTGTAGAATGGCCTTCCCCCCACGTCGATGACGGCCTGAACGAGCGCATCGTCCATCGGGACCATGCGCTCGCCGTATCTCGCGGCGCCCTTCGGCACCAGCGCGGCCACGGCCTGCCCCACGGTCAGCGCGACGTCTTCGACGATGTGGTGCCGGAGGTCGCCACGCGCCCGGATCGTCAGGTCGAGCCCGGCGTACCTCGCGAGCGCCGTCATCATGTGATCGAGGAAGGAGACCGTGGTGTCAATGCGGGAAACGCCGGTTCCAACCGAGGCCTCGACGCGAATTGTCGTCTCCTTCGTCTTTCGTTCGACGATCTTCCTGGTGCTCACGTGGAAAACTCCTCCGCGAGCACTCGCGGGTCGAGGAGGCCGGTGTAGAGTGCCATGCCGACGACGGCGCCCGCGAGCCCTCGCGCCTCGAGCGCACGAAGGTCGTTCAAGGACGAGATTCCTCCCGACGCGAGCACCGGCCATTCGCTGGCCTCGGCGACATCCTCCATCAGCGGAAGGTCGGTGCCGGCCAGCTGGCCCTCGCGGTGCACGGCCGTCACGAGCAAGCCGCCGAGCGGTACGCCACTGAGCTCGTCGATGAGGTCGAGGATGTTCTGCGGAAGCACGCGCGTCCAGGCGTGCGTGACGATCCGGCGCTCGCGCACGTCCGCGGCGAGCACGATTGCCCCAGGATTTGCGTCCGCGATCGACCGGAGCCACTCCGGCTCGTCGATCGCGCGGGTGCCGACCACGACGCGCTCGGCGCCGTCGAAAAAGAGACTCTCGACCTCCTCGGTCGTGCGAATTCCACCGCCGACCTGAACCGGTGTCGAGGCATCCGCGAGCAGGTCGCGCACGATCGCGCGGTTGTTTCCACGGCCGGCGGCCGCGTCGAGATCCACGACGTGCAGTCGCCGGAACCCGTAGCCTGCCCAGCGGCGCGCGACATCGAGGGGATCGCCAAGGCGAACCTTCTCCTTGTCAAAGTCACCGCCGACGAGCTGCACGACGGAGCCCTCGCGAAGGTCTATGGCCGGAATGGCAAGCATGCTCTACGGGTTGGAGACGAGGTTCAGGTATTCGCGGATGAACGCCAAGCCCGGCGCGGAGCTCTTCTCCGGATGGAACTGCACGCCGAGCACGGTGTTCATTCGCACCGCGGCTGGAAATCGGTCGCCGTCGTGCGTGGACCAGGCCGCCACGACGGATTGATCGGGCGGACGACAGACGAACCCGTTCGCGAAATAGGCGGTCTCGAGCCGCGCGGCGCAAAACAGCGGATCGCTCGCGTCCTCGATGGTGTTCCAGCCGATCTGTGGCGACCGCGCGGTTCGGAGCCTGGTCACCCGCCCCGCGAACACGCCGAGTCCGGCGCCCTCGCCCTCATCGCTCGATTCGAACATGAGCTGCATGCCCAGGCAGATTCCGAGGCAGGGAAGACCGTCCGCGATGGCGTCGCGCATCGCATCGCGGCCGGGTTCGAGCGCACGCGCCGCCGGCTCGAACGCGCCGACGCCGGGGAGCACGAGCACATCGGTCTGCAGCGCAGCTCGCGCGTCGGTCTCGAACCGCACGTCGCGCCCCTCGCCGCGCAGTGCCTTTGCGAGCGAGTGCAGGTTCCCCGCGCCGTAGTCGAAGAGCGTAATGCGCATCAGGACGCGTCGCGCAGCGCGGCGAGCGCGCGCTCCATGACCGGCCATGGCGCGGCGGTGATCCGGAACGCATCCCCGATGCCCGGCAGGTCCCGGAATGGGCGGATCGCGATTCCCCCGGCGCGAAGCTTATGCGCGATCGCAAACGCCTTGGGCGTGGGCACCAGCAGGAAGTTCGCGACCGACGGAAGCGGGGCGAGTCCCATCGCGCGCAGCTCTCCGGCCAGACGGTCGCGGCTCGCGATGGCCTCGCGCACGTGCGCGGCGACCCAATCCGCGTCGGTCGTGAGCGCCTCAACAGCCGCGCGCTCGGCCATGGAGTTCAGCTTGAACGGTCCGCGCGACTTCTCGATGATCTCGACGATCTTCGCCGAAGCCGCGCCGTACCCCACGCGCAGGCCGGCGAGACCGTACGCCTTGGAAAGCGTGCGGCAGACGACCACGCGCTCGAGCGCCGGCGCCTCCGCGAGGAAGCCCGGAAGTCCGGTGAATTCCGCGTACGCTTCGTCGAGCAGCACGAGACCGCGCGCGTTCGCGATGATCCGGCGGATCGTGTCGGCGCTGGTCGGCGTGCCGGTCGGATTGTTGGGCGAGCAGAGATAGATGATGCGCGCATTCGTGGCGAGGAGTGCGTCGGCATCCATCGAGAAATCGGCGGCGAGCGGAACCGGGACCGGAGTGATGCCGTTGATTCGCGAGAATACCGGGAGCATCACGAACGTCGGGTCGGGATGTGCGATCGTGTCTCCCGGCGACGCGAACGCGCGAATCACGCAATCGAGCACGTCGTCCGATCCGTTGCCGGTGACCACGCACTCGGGGCTGAATCCCGCCATCTTCGCGATCGTGCGCTTCAGCGAGTCGCCGTACATGTCGGGGTAGCGCGACACGTCGAGCCCCGCGCGCAGCACGGCTGTCGCGGCCGGCGGTGTCCCCCATTGGTTCGTGTTGTCGCCCAGGTCCACTTCGGCGGGCACTCCCCCGGAATAGCGCGGGATCGAGGCGAAGCCGGGCCGCGACAGCTGGTCCGGCGCAATGCGGTTGGAATCCGTCATGGCTTGCTCCACTGTCTGGCGGCGGCGGCGTGTCCCGGCAGTCCTTCGGCGTCGGCGAGCGTCCCCACGTCCAAGGAGAGCGAGTGCGCGGCCGCGCGCGAAATCCGTTGTGTCGTGGTCCAGCGATAGAAGTCTCCCGTCGACAACCCCGAGTAGCCGCGCGCGAGGCCGCCGGTCGGCAGCACGTGGTTCGCGCCCGTCATGTAATCGCCGAACGCTACACTGCTCGTCGCTCCGATGAAGATGGTTCCGGCGTTGCGGACGCGCGCCGCCACGGCACCGGCGGAGCGGCAGCACACGAGCACGTGTTCCGCGGCGTAGTGCTCCGCGAACGCGATCGCGCGCTCGATCGAAGGCACGGTGAGAATACCGCCGCGCGCGGCGAGCGCCTCCGCGATGGTCGTTGCGCGCGCCGCCGTAGGCAACAAGAGACCGATCGCGTGCTCGACGGCGTGCGCCAGCTTCGGCGAGGTCGAGACCAGCACGACGGCGGCGCGCGGATCGTGCTCGGCTTGTGCGACGATCTCGAGCGCGACCACGGCCGGCGCCGCGGACTCGTCGGCAATCACGAGCAGTTCGCTCGGTCCCGCGGGTGCGTCGATGGCGACGATGCCAGCGGCCTGTAGCTTCGCCTCCGCCACATAGGCGTTCCCCGGACCGACGATACGGTCCACACGCGCGATGCTCTCGGTGCCCCAGGCCATCGCCGCCACGGCGCCCGCTCCGCCGACGGCGAACACGCGATCCGCGCCGGCAATCGCCGCCGCGGCCAGGAGCACGGCGACGGGCCGGCCGTCACCGGCCGGCGGTGAGCACACAATCACTTCACGCACGCCGGCGACCTTCGCGGGAACGACCCCCATCAGAAGACTGCTCGGGTAAGTCGCGCGCCCGCCGGGCACGTAGACTCCTATACGCTCGAGTGGATCGGGCCGTCGCGCGATCACGACACCATCTCGAGTCTTGAACGATTGCGGGACCGGACGAAACGCCTCGTGCGCGGCGCGGATGTTTCCGGTTGCGCGCTCGAGTGAGCGACGCAGCGCCGGGTTCAGCGTGCCGAGCGCCCGGCCCCAAAGCCGGCGTGGTACCTCGAGCGAATTGAGTGCCACGCCATCGAATTCGAGCGCCATCGCACGAAGCGCTGTGTCGCCTTCGCGCCGGACGCGCGCGAGAATCGCCGCGGTACGTTCCCGGATCGCGGCATCGGCGCTCGTCGAGCGATCGAACAGCGCGCTCCATCCGGTGGTGCCGGGAGCGGGCACACGGCCCCGCACTGCAAGCGTAAGCGTGTTCATGCCATCAGTCTCTCGATGCGTGTGACGAGGATCCCCTCGCCGCCAAGTTGCTTGAGCGCTGTCAGCGTCTTGTAGATGCTCGCCGACGGAGCAACGGCGTGCACCGCGACCATCGTACCGCCATTCATGAGGTCAATGATGGTGGGGCCGGAAATGCCGGGGAGCAGCTTCTTGACCTGGTCGAGCCGGACGCGCGGCACGTTCGCCATCACGTAGCGTTTGCCGCGTGCGGCAATCACCGATTCCAGCGCCTGCACGAGTTCGTCGAGCGAACCCCTGCGCGAAAGGTCGTCAACGGGCGTCGCCGCCGTGATCAACCGCGCGCTCGATTGCAGGACGGTCATGACCTCGTGAAGTCCGTTCACCTTGAGCGTCGAGCCGGTGGAAGTGAGATCGACGATCAGGTCCGCGATTCCGAGGTGCGGTGCGACTTCGACTGCCCCGGAAACGGGAACGACCTGCACGGTCTTGCCGGCCGTGGCAAAGAATTTCCGGGTCAGGTTCGGGAAGACCGTTGCGACTCGCGGCGAGCCGCGAAGGTCGCTCAGCGAACGGATTCCGCCCTCTTCCCTGGAGGCGACGACCAACCGGCAGCGTCCAAACTCGAGATCGAGGCGCGATTCAAGCGCCCGTTCGGACTCGGCAACGAGGTCCCAGCCGGTGATTCCGGCGTCCGCCGCGCCGTCGGCGACGAATTCGGGGATGTCCTGCGCCTGCACGAAAATGGCCTCGAACTCGCCTCCGAGCGACGCGGTGAGGGCACGCTCACTGCTGGCCCGGACCTCCAGGCCTGCGTCGTTGAGCAGCTCACGGCAGTCCTGGTTGAGCCTGCCTTTGTTGGGAAGTGCTATGCGAAGCATGAAAGTTGGTGACGAAGGGCCGGGAAACGACTGGTGGCGGAAACAAAAAAGCCCGTCCAAAGGGACGGGCCGGGCTCGGAGCAGGGGTACGGAACGCGCCGTTAAGCGGTCATCCGGACACGTGCGACCTCGCCGCGGCCCGTGGGCCGTGGTGAAGATGCACGTGATGGTGGGTTGTGGCGCACATGATGTCACGAATTGTAGCCGGTAGCGGACTCGCAGTCAACAAACTGAGAGATCGGCAATTGGGGTCAGGCATTCGGGCGAGCCGGAAGATTGCGTTTCCGTGTGGTTGTGAACAATTTCACATACTGCGATCTCGTTTTGCGATCGGCAGTTCAACCATCCATAATGTGTTCGGTTCAGGAGGCCTCTAGTGATGCGGTTCCTCGGTGTAGCGCTGGTATCAGGTACTGTCGTTCTCGGAGCGTGCAGTGGTGGTGCGAAGCAGGATGCGGCCCCTGCCGCGGCGAACATGCCGGCAGCGGCTGCCCCGGCGGCGGCCACAGCGGCGGCTCCAGCCGCGGCAGGCACGGCGCTGCCGATCACTGGGAAGACGTGGGAAGTGAAGATGATCGGCGACGGCACCAGCTACAAGTTCGTGCCCGCCGACCTCACGATCAAAGCCGGCGACGGGATCAAGTTCACCGTCGTCTCGATGCCGCCGCACAACGTGGCTTTTGATCCGGCCGTCGTCCCTGCGGACGTGAAAGGTCAGCTCGACGCGAACATGGGCCCGAACAAGATCGGCGAGCTTTCGAGCGGATTGCTGCTCAACATCGGTGATGCCGTGACGATCTCCTTCGCGGGCATCAAGCCGGGCAAGTACGAGTTCCACTGCACGCCGCACCTCGCGATGAACATGAAGGGAACGGTGACGGTGCAGTAGACGCCGGCGACTGTTCGAGGTGACGGGCGCCCGGTAACCCGGGCGCCCGTTTACAATTCAACGTTGTCGCGCCGAGCGCACTACTTTCGTCATCTCCATGCCCGCTTCGTCAGCTCCTCCGGTCGCCATGGGCCCTGACTGGCTTGGCGCGCGCGCCATGCTCGCGGGACGCCGAAGCGGACGATTTGCCGCCGGCACCGTCGCGACGTTCGGCATGGTGATGTTGGTGTTCCTCTTCGTGCCGAAGGGCGGCAGTTCGCGCAACACGGTGGCACATGCAGGCCGCGAAGACACCACGTCGCTTCGGTTGCGCGCAGACAGCGTGCACCGCGTTTCAGCGAGCGCGGATTCGCAGTACGCGGCAACCGTGCGGGTGTCGAAAGATCTTTCCGGCGGGCCGGTTGGTCTCACGCCGTTGCAGCGCACGAAGCGCGATTCACTCCAATTCCTCGCGACGGAACTCGACGGCCTGATTGCACGCGCGGAGAGCGCACCGGTCTCCGCGTCGTACCGCGCGCTTGTCGCGGCGTCTGCACTGCACGGAGACGCGCGTACCGCGAGACTCATCGACTCGCTCAACGTGCTCGAGAAGCGCATGGCTTTGATGCCGACGAACGCAGCCGATCCGGCGCACGTTGATCTCGGTGCGCGCATGAACGACGTCGGCATGGCAATACGCACCGCCGCAGGGCACCGCCGTGAGTCGCTCGCACGCGCACTGTCGGAGTTCAACGCGGGTCCCGGAGGGAATACGGCGGCTGTGGACACCGCCGCGACTCACGCGGCGCGCGACCGTGCCCGGGCTGCGGCAATCGTGGGCGATTCCCTGCTGATGGCGGCCCGCGGGCGAAACGAGGCGGCGGATCGGAGCGCCCGTGCTGCGAACGACCGGGCGAACCGGCGCGTGCCGATCAACGCGCTGCTCCTCGCCGCGATGGTGATCGTGGTGCTCGCCGGATTCTCGCACCATCTCCTCGCGGAGATTCGTCGTCCCACGCTTGCGAACCCGCACGAAGCCGAGCGTCTCGCAGGCGCGCCGGTCCGCGCAACCGTATGCGAATCAGATCGCGAGCCGCACATCGGCGGCATCGATCCGTTCCGCATGCTGTATCTGGGACTCACCGCAACGGGAACCCGCGCCAGGACGGCGGTCGTGACCGGCGATGATCGCGCGGTGGTCGCGACAATCGCCGGACGGCTCGCCCTCGCAGCCGTCGCGGACGAACGGACGACACTGGTGGTGGATGCCGACGCCGAAGGAAGCGCCGTCGCAGGCTACTACGGGCAGCGCCCCGAGCCCGGATTCTCCGACGCACTCGCCGGCTTGCAACCGCTGCGGGATGTCACGAGGCGAATCGGCGTCGGCGACGGCCTCTCGGTCAGCGTGATCCCCGGCGGGGCGATCGGGACGGAGGCGCCCGATCGCGCAATCCGGAAATCCACGGAAGCGGATTTCGTGCGTTTCCGTTCTGCGTTCGAGTTCTGTATCGTCGTCGCGCCCTCCGAGTCGTCGCTGGCACTGGCTTGCTCGCTCGTCGAGAAGCCGGTGACGCTTCTGGGCGTCCAAGTAGGCCGCACCGGCCTCTCGCGGCTGCAGGCTCATGCCGCATGCATTCATGACTTGGGCGCCGCATTGCACGGACTCGTCGTCTGGGACGCGGAGTTGCCACAGCTGCCAATGCGAAGCGAGCTTATGACCAAGGCCACGACGACACTCGCGCGTCGTCCGACTCCGGAGGGGTAGTGACGGGATATTCCGACCGCGTGAATCATGCCTTCGCATTCGCCGCGAAGCACCACGACCGCCAGGTGCGGAAGGGCACCGCCCTGCCCTACCTCACGCACCCCGCGAACGTCGCCGTCATCCTGGCGCGCTATGGCCGCGATGACGAAACGGTGATTGCGGGGATACTTCACGACGTCATCGAGGATTGTGTACGCGGGGGGTGGACGCAGGAAATGCTCGAGGAACGAATTGGAGAGAAGTTCGGCGCGGGCGTGCTCGAGGCCGTGCTCGCGGTCACACATCGCCGTGTGGACGAGAACGGCAACGAACTCGACAGGGACGAGCGGAAGGCCGACTACCTGCGCCGCCTGGAGCACGCGAACGAGTGTGCGCGCTGGGTGTGCGCGGCCGACAAGGTGCACAACGGCAGTTCGGTTCTCGCCGACCTCCGCCGCACGCTGGATCCCGATACCGTTTGGAGCCGCTTCTCGGTGGGACGCGAAGGAACGATCCGCTGGTATCGGGCGGTGTACGAACGTCTGCAGGAGATCGGCTTCGATGCGCCGATACTCGACGAGCTGCGTGACGTGGCGGAAGCGCTGGAACACTACTCGACCTGAAGCGGCGCGTTCGTCGCGACCGGCGCCAATCCGCCGCACTAGACGATCGCCGGGTACCGCTTGGCGACGTACTCGCTCAGAATGTTGAGGAATTCCGGCACGATGTCCTCGCCCTTGAGCGTGACCCTCAGCGCGCCGTCCACGTACACGGGCGCCCTGGGATCCTCGGCGGTGCCTGGAAGCGAAATGCCGATGTTCGCATGCTTCGATTCTCCGGGCCCGTTCACCACGCAGCCCATCACCGCGACCTTGAGTTCCTCCACTCCGGGATGACGATCGCGCCACAACGGCATCTGCTCACGCAGGTAGCCCTGGATGTCTTCCGCCATCTTCTGGAAGAACGTGCTGGTCGTTCGTCCACAGCCCGGACAGGCAGTGACTTGCGGCGTGAAGCTCCGCAAACCGAGCGACTGAAGCACTTGCTGCGCCACGAACACCTCCTCCGTGCGATCGCCGCCGGGACTTGGCGTGAGCGACGCGCGAATCGTATCGCCGATTCCCTCCTCGAGCACGAGCGACAGCGCCGCTGTCGTCGCGACAATTCCCTTCATGCCGAGCCCTGCTTCGGTCAGTCCGAGGTGCAGCGGGTAGTCGCAGCGTGCCGCGAGCCTGCGATAACAGTCCAGCAGATCCTGCACTTGCGAAATCTTCGCCGAGAGGATGATTCGGTCATGGCCGAGTCCGGACTCCTCTGCGAGCCCGGCGGACTGCAGCGCGCTCTCGATCATCGCCTCCATGTAAACGTCCTTCGCGTCACGCGGGCTCGCGCTTCGCGCGTTCGCGTCCATCATGGATGTCAGGAGGTCCTGATCGAGCGAGCCCCAGTTCACGCCGATCCGCACGGGCTTGCCAAGATCGATGGCCACCCGAACGATCGTCCGGAAGTTCTCATCGCGATGCCGGCTGCCCACGTTCCCCGGGTTGATCCGGAATTTTGCCAGCGCCGAGGCGCACGCCGGATACTTCGTGAGAAGCAAGTGGCCGTTATAATGGAAATCGCCGATGACCGGTACGGACACGCCAAGATCGGCGAGGCGCTGAATGAGCTCCGGTACTGCGGTGGCAGCCGCCTCGTTGTTGACGGTGACGCGGACCAGGGCGGATCCCGCGCGGGCCAGCGCGGCCACCTGCCCCGCGGTCGACTCCGCGTCCGCGGTGTCCGTGTTGGTCATCGACTGCACGACGATCGGGTGCCCCGACCCGACCGGCACTCCGCCAACGAGACAGGTTACAGTGTTGCGTCGATCCTTGAATCCCACTTGGTTCCTCTGGTAAGTGGCACCGCGGGATAATAATAGCGCGCTTCCCTGCCCCACCCCCAAGAGTCAGGACATCCACATGACGAGTCCCAACCCCGAATCTCAGGTCGCCGTCCCTACCCACGGGTTCGCCCGTCGGAACTGGGGAAAGCTCGCGTTGCTTGCTCTGGTGGTCGTGCCCGCACTGATATTCACCCTCTGGGCAGGCCTGGCGCTTGGCTACTCGTACTCGAGCGGAATCCGCGTGGGATTCGTTCAGAAGTTTTCCCGCAAGGGATGGATCTGCAAGACGTGGGAGGGCGAACTGGCGATGGTCAACATGCCGGGCGCGCTTTCCCAGATCTTCGTCTTCTCGGTGCGGAATGATTCGGTCGCCAAGGCGATAAACGATGCAATGCTGAAGGGACGGCTCGAGTTGCAGTACGACGAGCATCGGGGCGTGCCGACAAGCTGCTTCGGCGAGACCAATCACTTCGTGGTGGGGGTCCGCAGCATCGGGAACTAGGCGCTGATGGCTACCAGTCGGCGGCTATTGCCATTTTTCCCGGGGGTTTGTACCTTCTCCGCGTTCGCGGCGTTCGGCACGACGCACGGTCGTGCCACTCCCGAACGGTCCAGCGCGGGGGACCTCATCCGACCCGAGCAGAACGGATTGTCAGGGTCGGCGTATTTCCGCTCCCTGCATCAATCACCACACAGGAGTATGGAATGCGCACGACCGGAAAGGTGAAGTGGTTCAACGACGCGAAGGGGTTCGGTTTCATCACACCCGACAACGGGCAGAAGGACTGCTTCGTGCACTACAGCGCCATCCAGGGCAGCGGCTTCAAGTCGCTCGCCGAGGGTGACATGGTCGAGTTCGACATCGTGCAGGGCCAGAAGGGTCCGGCGGCAGAGAATGTCACCAAGGTTGGCGCTTGATCCAGTTCGCTGAATCAAGACTTCGGGCGGGGCGCCTCGAGCGAGGCGCCCCGCCGTGTCTTATGATCTCGGCCTGCCACGGGTCCGCTCGGCGACGCTCTCGAGGGCCTCGTTGACCGAAAGTTCGAGCGCGTGATGTAGCTTCCGCAGGTCGAACGCGAGGGCGCCCAGCGACCCCACCGGTATGGGCAGGGCTGGCGACTGGAAGATCCGCTCGGCGAGTTCAAGCCCTTTTGCTATGCTGACCCCGAGATCGCGATTGAGGATCAACGCCACCGCGACCCGTTCGAGTACTTCGAGCGTTATCCGCCGCCTCCGGCCTCTGCTTCCCGCCGCGAGACCAGATCGCCCTTCTCTTGACAGCACATTATCGAGTGTCTTCCGCTCGACGCCAAGGGCTGCCGCAGCGACATCAGTTGACAGTAGTCTCATAATATCCTCAAAAAAGAGGATAATAATCAACCAACTATATAACAACTCTGTTTACAATTCGTTATGTAACAATTGTAATCTTGTGTTTGCGCGAATAATGGCAACTGCAGCTGCGAGTTGCCGCTTGACTGCGGTAGGCCCTGTACCGCCATCAATCTCGCGATTCCCCAGCGATGTGGTGGGAGAGAGTTCAGACATGACGTCGGACTCGAACGCAGGATGCGCGGCTCGGAACGACGCGATGGGAAGACCACCGAGTTCGCATTTCTTCTCCTCCGCCTCGCGAACGAGCCGGCCGACTGCGCCGTGGGCTTCGCGGAAAGTGACACGCTTCCGCACCAGGTAATCAGCGAGGTCGGTCGCCATCATGGTACTCGACACCGCGGCTTTCATCCGGTCGGGGTCGAATGTCAGCGCTTCGAGCGACCCAGTCACGGCCGGCAGCAGCAGCGTCATGCCGTCGGCGGCGTCGAACAAGGTGCGCTTGTCTTCCTGAAGGTCCTTGTTGTAGCCGCTCGGAAGTCCCTTGATGGTCGCCAGAAGCGCGACGAGGTTGCCGAGCATGCGGGCGCTCGATCCACGCGCGAGTTCGAGCGCGTCGGGATTCCGTTTTTGCGGCATCATCGAGGACCCGGTGGAGAACGCGTCGCCGTATCGCACGAACGCGAACTCACTGGAGCCGAACAGGATCAGGTCCTCGGCGAGCCGCGAGAGATGCGCTCCGACGAGGGAGAGCGTGAAAAGCACCTCGGCGATGAAATCCCGGTCCCCGACGGCGTCTATGCTGTTCTGGGAAATGGTCGAGAAGCCGAGCGACTTCGCGAGCCGCTTGCGGGCGATCGGGAATGCCGAGCCTGCGATCGCTCCGGAACCCAGCGGGAGCGACGCGGAGTGTGTGCGCGCGGCCGCGAGTCGTTCACGATCGCGCTGCAGGGGCCAGAAGTGCGAGAGCATCCAGTGTGCTCCGCTGACGGGCTGGGCGCGCTGCAGGTGCGTGTAGGCCGGCATGACAGCGCGCTCGAGGCGCGTGGCCTGCGCGAGCATCGCGCGCTGCAACGAGACGATCAACACGTCCAGCGCATCGCACGCTTCCATCGTCCAGAGACGCGTGGCGGTCGCGACCTGGTCGTTGCGGCTGCGGCCCGTGTGCAGGCATGATGCGACATCGCCCGCTTCTTCGTGAAGCAGCCGGTCGATCATGGTGTGCACGTCTTCGTCCGTCGCACGCGGCTTCTCGCCCCGTGCGATCCGCAGCGCGACGGCGTCGAGTCCCTTCGCCAGCTTCGCGCCTTCACGCGTGGAGAGCACGCCGGCGTGCGCGAGCGCTGCCGCCCAGGCCTTGGAGAGGCGCACGTCGTGCGGCCAGAGGCGAAAATCGACGCCGATTGAGCGATTGACGGCGTCCAAGGCAGGGTGGGGGCCGGCCGAAAAACGGCCTCCCCAGAGTTTGTGCGAGGCCGCCCCTTTTCGGTTTCTCTTCATACTCCCGCGACGATTTCGTCCGGCTTCGCCGCGGCGGCGGTGCGCGCCATCGCGGCCCTGGCGTCTCCGGCGGCCTCGAGATCCTTCAGCGCGCGAACGCGCTGGGCAAGACCGAAGAGACGAATGAAGCCGGCGGCGTCGCTCTGCTCGTACACGTCGTCCTCGCCGAACGTGACGAAACGCTCGTCGTAGAGCGCCTCCTTGCTGGCGCGCCCCGCGATCGTGACGGTCCCGCGGCAGAGCCGCAGCGTGATGGTGCCGGTGACGCGGCCCTGCGTGACGTTCACAAAGGCGTCGTACGCTTCGCGTTCGGTGGTCCACCAGCGTCCCTCGTACACGAGATCCGCGTACCTCGGCGCAATGAGGTCTTTCGCGGCGAGCGTACGGCGGTCGAGCACGAGCATCTCCAGCTCGCTGTGCGCGGTGTAGAGCAGGGTACCGCCCGGGGTTTCGTACACACCGCGCGATTTCATGCCGACGAGGCGATCCTCGACGATGTCCGCGCGACCGACGCCATGCCTACCGCCGATCTCGTTGAGTTTCGTGAGCAGCGCGACCGCGTCGAGCATTTCGCCGTTCACGGTGATGGGCGTTCCCTGGTCGAATCCTATGGTCACGTCTTCCGGCATCGCCGGTGCGTCGGCCGGATCCGTCGTGAGCATGAAGAGATCCTTCGGCGGAACGCTGTTCGGATCTTCGAGGATCCCACCCTCGTGCGAGATGTGCCAGATGTTTCTGTCGCGTGAGTATATCTTCGCTGCCGTCGCGGACACCGGCACATTGTGCGCGGCGGCGTAGGCGAGGGCATCTTCACGGCTCTTGATGTTCCATATGCGCCAGGGCGCGATGACCTCGAGGTCGGGAGCGAACGACATATAGGTGAGTTCGAAACGCACTTGATCGTTTCCCTTTCCTGTACATCCGTGCGAGAGCGCGTCGGCGCCGACCTTGCGCGCGACCTCAACCTGCTTTCTGGCGATGAGCGGGCGGGCCATCGACGTGCCGAGCAGATACTTTCGGTTGTAGATCGCGCCGGCGCGCAGCGTGGGCCAGATGAAGTCGCGCACAAACTCGAGGCGCAGGTCTTCGACGTAGCACTCTTCGGCGCCGGACGCGATGGCCTTTTCGCGCACGCCCTTCAGTTCGTCCGCTCCCTGTCCGATGTCGGCCGCGACACAGATGACCCTGGCGTCGTAGTGTTCGCGCAACCAGGGAACGATGATCGATGTATCGAGGCCGCCCGAATAGGCGAGGGCGATGGTGCGCATGCGGAGGCTCCCTGAATTCAATGAATGGACAGGCAGAACGACTGCATTCTAGTCACATAAATATGCGACAGCAAGAGGATGGCGCCTCTCACTTGCGGGCGAGGGTGAGAAGTCGCTTTGCCACACGGTCGCGGGCCGCCTCGGACCGGCAGATGATGAGGATGGTGTTCTCGCCCGCGATGGTGCCGATAACGTCGGGGCTCGCTTCGGAGTCGATCGCCTCGGAGATGGGCTGCGCGCCCGCGACGACGGTCTTCACGACGATGAGTTCGCGCACGAAGTCGAGGCGTTGGAACAGTTGCGGCACCAAGGCGGCGAGCGTGGCGCGGTTCTCCGCCGCCGCAGAGCTTTCCGCGGTGGTGTAGCGGACACCTCCGGGCATGGGAACGCGCGCCACCCGGAGATCGTGCATGTCGCGCGAAAGCGTCGATTGTGTGACTTCCCATCCGCGTTCGGCGAGCAACTGCCGCAGCTCTTCCTGGCTGCCGACGGAACGTGTGGCGACGACCTCCTGGATCACCCGCTGCCGTTCCTGTTTCTGGCTCATCGGTGGTCTCCCGGGTACCCGGACAGCATAGCGTCGCCCGGACTCGAAGGTAAGGCGAGGTTGACAGAATCTTACTGCAATCTTATGCATTATACAATGCATAGAATCCCGGTTGGCGTGCTCGGAGCGAGTGGATATGCGGGACGCGAACTGTGTGCGCTGGTGGAGCGCCATCCGCGACTGTCGCTCGCCTTCGCTTCCGCCAACGAACAGCGTGGGAAGACCGCCGAGTTGCCCGGCGGTGGACGGGTCACGTTCATCGCCACGGACGACGCACCGCTCCCGAACGCGCAGCTGGTGTTCAGTGCGATGCCGCACGGCGCGTCGAAAGTGTGGGTGGAGCGCGCGCGGACGGCCGGCGCGAAGGTCGTGGATCTCTCGGCTGACTTGAGGATTGGAAACGACGGCAGTGACGTGCCGTACGGGCTCACGGAGGCGAATCGGGACATGATTCGCGGCGCGGATCTCGTCGCGAATCCGGGATGTTACGCCACCGCGATCCTGTTGGGCCTCTTGCCGTTGCTTGAACAGAATCTCGTCGCGAAGGGCGCGACGATCGGCGTGAGCGCGGCGAGCGGCGTGACTGGCGCGGGATTCAGTGCGCGAACCGATCTGCTGTTCGGCGAGGTCACCGAGAACTTCCGGGCCTATGGCGTGGGTAACACGCATCGCCACCTGAACGAGATGCGCGCGATGATATCCGGGACTGGCGCCGACGTGGACCTGCTCTTCACGCCGCACCTGCTTCCCACGGCGCGCGGGATTCTTGCGACCATGACCGTCCCTCTCGAGCGCGAGCTGCCGCACGTCCTCGAGCCATGGAGCACACGGTACACGGGCGAGCCGTTCATCGAACTCGTGGACCAGCCCCCGGAACTGCGTCACGTCGCACACCGGAACGTCGTGCGCATCGCCGCGATGTCCGTCGCGCACGTGCGCGCGCCTACGCTGCTCGTGTTCTCCGCGATCGACAACCTCGTGAAGGGCGCGGCAGGGCAGGCGGTGCAGAACGCCAACCTGATGCTCGCGCTCGACGAAACGCTGGGGCTTCCGGCATGAAGCAGCCATGAGGCCCGCATGATGCGTGTGGTGAAGATCGGCGGTCGCGCGCAGGGCGACGCCCGGCTCGGGCCCGCACTCGCCGCTGCGGCGTTCGCGGCCGACGGATCCGCGGCATCGCTCTGCGTCGTCCACGGCGGCGGCGACGAAGTCTCGGCGCTTCAGCGCCGGCTCGGGCTCGAGCCGGTGTTCAAGGGTGGTCGCCGCGTCACGAGCGAGGCCGAACTGGAAATCGTGCGTATGGTGCTGTCCGGCACGATCAACAAGCGTCTCGTTGCCATGCTGCTCTCGCACGGGGTGCGAGCCGCAGGAATCAGCGGCGAGGACGCGATGCTCTTTCGCTCACACGCTACCGACCCCGAGCAGATGGGACGCGTCGGTGGCGTCGTCACGGTGGATCCGTCGATCGTGCGTCAGCTGGTCTCGGGCGGATTCGTCCCCGTGATTTCGCCGCTGGCGCGCGACGCCGATGCCACTGGACGCGGTCTCAACGTGAATGGTGACGACGCCGCCGCCGCGCTCGCGGGCGCGCTCTCGGCGGACGAGCTCGTCCTCGTCGCCGATGTTCCGGGCGTGCTCGACCGGGACGCCGTGATCCGTTCGCTCGACCTCGAGGCGGCGGAGTCTCTCATCGCGAATGGCGTGGCGGTTGGAGGCATGGCCGCCAAGCTCGAAGCCGCGGCGGCGGCGCTGCGTGGCGGTGTTGTCCGCGTGCGAATCACTGGACTTGATGGAATCGGGAATCCCGACGCCGGGACCCGCGTTGTTGGCTCTCCTTCACCCGCATGAGACCCACGATGACGACTGACCTATCGGCCGCTCCGGCCACCGACGCGCTACTCGGTGTGTATCGCCGCCCACCGATGGAGTTCGTGCGTGGCGCCGGCGTCGAGCTGTTCGACGCGGACGGCAACGCATATCTCGATTTCGTTGCCGGCATCGCGGTGAACGCGCTCGGCTACGGCGATGAGGGGCTCGAGCGTGCGATGCGCGAGGCGATCGAGGGAAGTCTCGTGCACGTGTCGAATCTCTATCGCACGGCCGCGGGCGAGAGGCTGGCGGAGCGGCTGGTCGGACGCACGTTCGCCGACCGCGTGTTCTTCTGCAACTCCGGAGCCGAGGCGAACGAAGGCGCGTTCAAGATCGCGCGGCGCTGGGGACGCGCGGCCGGCGGAGCCGCCAAGCACGAGATCATCGCACTGCGCGGCGGGTTCCATGGACGCCTCTTCGGCACGCTTGCGGCGACGGACCGGCCCGCGTACCGTGCGCCGTTCCGTCCGCTTGCCGGGGGCATCTCGATCGTCGAACGCGACATCGAGGAACTCGAAGCGGCGCTCGATCCCGAGACGGTCGCCGCCGTGATCGCGGAACCGGTGCAGGGCGAGGGTGGCGTGCGAGTGCTCGAGCACGAGTTCCTGCAGTCGTTGCGCGAGCTGACACGGTCGCGCGGTATTGCGCTGATCCTGGACGAGATCCAGTGCGGATATGGACGCACGGGAACGTTTCTCGCGCACGAGCAGGCGGGCATCGAGCCGGATCTGCTGACCGTCGCGAAGCCGATGGCGGGCGGCCTCCCCATGGGCGCGATCCTCGCCACGAAGACCGTCGCCGACACGATGCAGCCCGGCGATCACGGCACGACGTTCGGCGGCGGGCCGTTCCTCTCGCACGTGGCGCTGCACGTCTTCGACCGGCTGAGCGACCCCGCGATGCTCGCGCATGTGAAGAGCAACGGTGCGTGGCTGCGAAAGGCGCTGCAGAAGATCGCGGATCGCTCGGCGAAGGTGCGCGCCGTGCGCGGGGTGGGTTATATGTGGGGCATCGACGTCGTGGATCCCGCGAAGGACGTGGTCGCTCGCGCACTCGACGCCGGACTGCTCATCTGTTCGGCCGGCGAGCACACGCTGAGGCTCCTCCCGCCGCTCGTGATGTCCCGAAAGGACCTGGAACGCGGCCTCGGAATTCTCGAGACGGCGATCGGTTGACCTAGTTCCCGATCTTCTGGCAGTCCTGTGCGATCTCCTTCTGGAAACCGCGCGGGTCGTCGAGGCGTTTCCAGAAGTCGTCGAAGAAACTCTTCAACCGCTTCGCACGATCGGGCGCGAGTTGCGGAAGTTGTGTGAAGATCGCGTCGATCGCCGCATGCTTCGAGCGGAAGCGGTCGAGTGTGACCTTGAGCTGATCCGGTGTCGGGCAGTTTCCTCTGTAGAGCCGTTCCGTGACGCTGTGGATGGGGAGGGTCTTGTCGGGAAACGCATAGCGTGGGTCCACCGCGCCCGTCCAGTCGAAATCGTAGGCGACGGGAATCGTCCTGGTGGTCGAGTCCTGCAACAGCGCGATGTTGTGCAGCGCAGCAACGGACCAGTCCGTGCTTCCGATGAAATACTCGAACATGCTCAAGAGCGAGAGCGATTCGGACTCCAGGTCCTCGAATTTCGCCCCGTGCGCCGGCAGTACCCTGAGGTGCAGATGATCCGCGAGGTCGCCGACGTCCTCGAGGAAGAATCCCGACGTCGTGACAGGGGCGATCTTGCCGGCGGTGTCGCGATAGGTGATGCGCAACAGGCGTGTGCGGAAACTGGCGTCGGTCAGCGCCGCATAGGCGCGATAGACGACGTATTCCTGAAGCATGTATTGCTCGTACTCGGCCGACTTCGGCCGGCAAGTGGTCGCGATCTTGATCTTGCTCAGCCCGGAGAGTACCGTCTGCTTCGCATCGGACGGCTTCAACTCGAGCCAGAGCGGCGGGAAATCACAGTTTCGCGCTTGCCGCCGGAAATGGCCGCGTGCGCGGAGCTTGACCGGCACGTTCACCGACTTGCCGTCGGCGCCGACGTACGAAACGACCGCCGGGTGCTTCACGAGCTCGAGGCTGTCGCGCTGCTTCAACAACGGGCCGAGCTCCGTCGTGATTGTCACGGTCAGCATCGAATCGGTCCGGAACAGCCGTTGGGCACCGGCGCGCGGCGCGACGATCACGCCTGTGGCGAGCACTCCGAGCATGAACGTGCCCAGACGAAGCATCATCGGAGCTCCAATCGTACGAGGTGATTTGCCGCCACCGACCGGAGCGTGTCGCTCACGACGCCCGGGGTGACCGTGCTGCCGAGCTCGACCGCGTATTCCAGGACGTGCAGTCCATCGGGTTCGTGAATGACGTCGCCGAACCGCCAGCGTCTGAAGAGACTCGCGAACTCCGGCTCGACCACTTCACGCAGCATGTCGGGAGACGCGGTTCGAAGGCGCAGCAGCGAGCTGAAGTCCTCGTGCGTCACGGTGCGTTCTTCGTCGGCGAGATCGGGCGCATTGCGCTTGCGGCGGCGCCAGGCACGGTCGGCGATCGCCTCGAGCTGGTCGGGCGCAAGCGACTTGAAGACTTCGTCATCCATCCGCGCGACGAACGTGCCGGTCCGGCTCGCGTGCTCGAGCGCGCGCTCCAGCGTCGCTTCCGCGAGCTTGCCCTCCAGGGCGGCCGGCGCGCGGCCGAAGTTCGTGTACCACATGCCGACGACGACCGCGCTGAACACGACCGAGAGCACCGCGGCGATTTCGGGCATGACCCCCGCCGAGAGCCCCATGCCGATTCCGCAGAGCATGAAGGCGGAGTCACGCGTGTCGTTCAGCGTGCTCTTGAACCGCACCGCCGCCACGATCGCCGCCATACCGAACGCGAGCGCGAGACTGTACTTGAGGAGCACCACGATGCCGGCAATGACCACGGGGAGAACGACCAGACTCTGCACGGTACCCTGCTTCCACCCCCGCTTCTTGTGCGTCAGCGTGTAAATCCATGAGACGGGGATCGAAAACAGCAGGGCGCTGGTCATCGCGACGAACACATGCAGCGCGGCGGAGCCGGACTCCACCGGCAGCCCCTGCGCGGCGGCCTTCTTTCCCACTCCGATCATCGCCGCGGTATTGTCATCGAGCGGAAGCCCGCCGACGGAAATTCCCTTCAGCCAGTACATCAGCACCGCCAGCGCGGCGTAATAGATCGTCGTCCGGAGCAAGATGTTTGACCAGACTGGCACTGGCGCTGACCGGCGGGCCATCAACGACCTCCCCTGGTAGTCCGGACGCTGGAATTGGCGTCCCGCGGGGACAACTTGCAGACCAGCCCCGGGGGGGGCAACCGAGGGCGACCACTGGCGGGTGCCAGAGCGCACCCGCATCCTACAGCGGCCCAGGCGAAGCCGCCTCTCACTGTCACCACATTTTCGCTCCATGACGCGAATTCGACTGTTCCTTCCCGCCCTGCTGTCGTTGGCCGTCACGGCCCGTGCGACAGCCCAACAGCCGCCCGCCGCGCCGCCGCGCCCATCGCTCATCGTGTTCATCACGGTGGATCAGATGCGCTCGGACTACTTCCAGCGGTTTGACTCGCAGCTGACCGGCGGTCTGCGCACGCTCTTCGACGGCAGCGCGTTCTTCCTCGACGGCTATCAGGACCACGCGATCACGGAAACGGCCCCCGGACATTCGGCGACCCTGTCGGGCCGGTTCCCCGTTCACACGGGGATCACGATGAACTCGGCCGGGGTGAATGGAGTCCCCAATGCCGCGATCATCGGAGGCACGACGCCCCCGGACCTGCCCGCCTCACCGGTCCGGTTTCACGGCACGACGCTCATCGACTGGCTCAAGGCGTCGAATCCGGACACGCGCTTCCTCTCGGTGTCGCGAAAGGACCGCGGTGCGATTCTGCCGGTGGGGCGCAGCAAGGGCAATGTCTATTGGTGGACGCTTTCGAACGCGACGTTCAGCACCAGCCGCTTCTACGGTGACACGCTCCCCTCTTGGGTGAAACAGTTCAACGCGCGCGAACCCGGACAACAATATGCGGGGAAGGCGTGGACGCTCCTGCTTCCGGAGAGCGCCTACCCCGAGCCGGACAGCGTTCCAGCCGAGAATCACGGCGCGAACTTCACCTTCCCGCATCGCGTGCCGGGCGACTCGCTCGCCGCGGCGCTGTCGATCGCAGCGTTCCCGTTCATGGACGAGATCACGCTGCAGTTCGCGTTGGCCGGCATGAAGGAGCTCGGGCTCGGGAGTGCGTCGAGTCGCACCGACGTCCTTGCGATTTCACTGTCGACGACCGACGCGATCGGGCACGCGTACGGCCCGGATTCCCGCGAGATGCACGATCAGATCCTGCGGCTCGACCGCTCGCTTGGCGTCTTCCTCGATTCGCTTTTCAAGTTGCGCGACCGCCGGCACGTGGTGGTGGCGCTCACGGCCGACCACGGCATGACGCCGCTGCCGGCGGTCAAGTCGACGATCTACCCGAACCACGATGCAAGAGTCGTGTCGATCGTGCCCCAGTGGAAGTCGTTCCGTGCGCGGCTGGCTGCAGCGGGCGTGGACTCGACGGCCGTGTCGCTCCAGGATGCCGCGGTGGTCGTGCTCGAGAGGCCGGAGGCCTTCACACGCGTCCATGTGAACGCCGATTCGGCGATCGAGAGTTTCGCGAAGGACGTGCGGCAGTTGGACGGCGTGCTCCGTGCGGATCTCGTCACCGCGCTCGCGAAGGACGACACGACGAAGGACACGATCGCACGCCGCTGGCTGCACATGTTCGCGCCCGAGGGCGCGGCGAGGCTGATGATCACGCTCACCCCGTACAGCTATTGGGCGCCGGCGAGCTATCCGACTCACGGATCACCACACGACGGCGACGCACACGTGCCGGTGTTGTTCTACGGCGACGGCGTGAAGCCGGGACGGTACGCCGGATTCGTTCGCGTGGTCGATATGGCGCCGACGCTGGCGGAACTCGCCGGCGTGAAGCCGCTGGAGAAACTCGATGGGCATGTGCTTCGGCAAGCCATCAAGTGAAGCGAGCAGCCGCCGGATGACGCGCAGAGCGCACATAACGCTTCACCGTGCGTTTGATGAGGCGCGCTTCGGCGCCTCGCGGACGCTCGACCTGCGAACGTCCATGCCCACCGGGGCCGAGGCGGTGCGGCGCGCCGAGCCGTGGCTCCGCGAACGCCAGATGGCGCGTGCGGGCGAGGTGCTCGTCATCACGGGGAGGGGAAGGGGCAGTCCTGGCGGTATCGCGGTGGTGCGCGAGGCGATCCGAAAGCTGTTGGGAACCCTGAAACGAAAAGGCGTAGTGGCGGCCGTCGCGGAGCACACGCCAGGCTCGTGGGTGGTGACGGTGGCGCCGGTACGCGCCTTGTTTGAGACCGTGCCGCGATCGCGTGCGAGCGGCGGACGCGTGAAACCGAGCGATCCGGCGGAACTGCGAGGACTCGATGCCTCGACGCGCTCCATCCTTCGGTCGCTGGCCATCCGATCGCTCGAGGTGCTTGGCGTGCCGCGAACGGATGGATTCGTGCGCCACGAGATGGTCCGGCAGTTCTCGATCCTGGCGAGTACCGTCGCGCCGGACGAGCCGGATCGCGAGGGACGCATGCAGGTCCTGATCGGGGCCGCGCGCGATGCATACGACGACGATTGAGAGCCACCGCAGTCCACTTCGACCCGAATCAGAAGACTCCGATGCCGAAGAAAGTGCTTCCCGTGCTGGAGCAACGTCCGTTGGGCCGCACCGGACGGCCGACCTCCATTCTTGCGCTCGGCACCTCGCGCCTCGCGAAGGCAGGCCAGGGAGAGGCCATCCGGATCGTTCGCGAGGCGATCGACCACGGCATCAACGTGATCGAGACGGGATGGGAATACGGTGAAGGACGTACGGAGCGCTGGCTCGGACTGGCGCTCAAGGACGGTTATCGTGGGCGCGTCACGCTTGTGTGGCAGTGCTGCGCGCACCTCCGGGACTACAAGACCGCGATGCACCAGCTGGACGAATCGCTGGGAAGGCTGAAGACGGATGTCGTGGACCTCTGGTCATTTCACGAGATGATCTACGACAACGATCCGGATTGGCTGTACGATCATGGCGGGCTCGACGCCGCGCAGGAAGCTCGCGAACAGGGCAAGACGCGCTGGCTCGCGTTCGGCGGGCACAAGTCGCCGCACATACATCTCAAGCTCCTGAACCGCGGGTTCAACTGGGATGCCGTCACGATGCCGTTGAATCCACTCGACTCGTCGTTCCGCTCGTTCGAGAAACAGGTGCTTCCGGAGGCTGTCCGGCGTGGCATCGCCGTGATCGCGAACAAGCCGCTGGCGGGCGGTGCGATAGCCGGATCGCGCGCGGTGCGTCCCGAGGAGGCGCTTCGGTACTGCTTCTCACTGCCGGTGAGCTCCGTGATCTGCGGCATGGAGAACGGCGGAATCCTGCGAAAGAACCTGAAGCTCGCGCTGAACTTCAAGCCGTTCCACGCAGGTGAGATGGACGCCCTGCGCCAGAAGGCGCGCGGCGTGGCGGGAGACGGGAGATTCGAGCGCTACAAGACGACGCAGGATTTCGACGGACTCCCCGGACGCACGGCGCACGGCTTCACGAAGTGATGCCTGGGCACGCGGGCAGCAGCCTCATCATCGCCACGTACAACTGGAAGGAGGCGCTGGCGCTGGTGCTCGGAACGGTGCGCGCGCAGACGGTGTTGCCGGGCGAAGTCTTCATCGCGGACGACGGGTCGCGCGATGACACGCGGGAGTTCATCGCCCGTGAGGCCGGCACGTTTCCGGTGCCGCTGCGCCATGTGTGGCAGGAAGACGCCGGCTTCCGGAAGGGGCGCATCCTGAATGAGGCGATGGCGCGTACGACCGGCGAGTACCTCATTGCGATCGACGGCGACATGATGATTCATCCGGAGTTCGTGCGTTCGCACCTACGCTTTGCGCGCCGCGGCTGGTACATCCAAGGAAGCCGGATGATGCTCGGCGAGACGGCGACCGTGCGCACGCTCGCCGCCGGCCGCCGCGTGGCAGGCGTGCTGTCCCCGGACGTGCGCAATCGCATCAACGGTATCCACGCGCCGATCCTCTCTCGGTTCTCCCGGGGTGAACCGGGTCCGATCCATCGCACGCGCGGATGCAACATCTCGTACTGGCGCGACGACATCATGCGGGTGAACGGGTACAACGAGGACATGGAAGGGTGGGGTAGGGAGGACACCGAACTCGTCGCGCGCTTGATGAACTCCGGGATAAGGCGAAGGAACCTGAAGTTCGCCGCCGTCGCGTATCACCTGCATCATCGCTCGCGCCCGACGGACGCGGACGCCGAGAACTTCGCGCTCGTGCTCAAGGTTGTCCGCGACGGCGTGACCCGGTGCAAGCACGGGTTGGACCATCATCCGGCCGGCGCATGACGGCCGCGCTCTGGTGCGCCGCTGCCGCTGCGGTCTGGTGGGCGGTGCGCGGCGGAATCGCGCGGCGCCGGGAACGCGCCTTTACACGCGCGCATCCGCTCGATGCCGACGGCATCATCATTGGCGCCGAGCCCATCCAACTGGACGGCATTCGCTCCGGAGCGGTGTTGCTCCTGCACGGCTACAACGACTCGCCGCAGTCTATGCAGTCCATGGCCGCGGCGCTGCACGCGCGCGGGTGGAGCGTACGGGTTCCACTGCTGCCCGGACATGGCCGGCGGTTGCAGGACTGGGCGACCGCTCGCGCCACAGCTTGGGAGGACGCGGCGCGTGTCGAGCTCGCGGCGCTGCGGAACGCTCACACTGACGTGGCCGTCGGGGGGCTCTCGATGGGCGGAGCGCTCGCGTTCATCCTTGCGGCGGAGCAGCCCGATGTTCGTGCAGTCATGGGATTCGCTCCCTATCTGCACGCGTCGCTGCCGGTCGAAATGCTGCGCTTCATCGCGCCGGTGGCCTCGCTCGGCGCGAAGTATCTCATGGGTGGAGGTTCGAGATCAGTGCATGATCCCGTTGCCGCAGAAGCGATGATTGCGTATCGCGTGTCCACTCCGCGCCTCGTCGTGGAACTCGAGAAGGTCGTGATGCTCGCGCGGACGCAGCTACCGCAAGTACGGCAACCAGTGCTGGTCGTGCAGTCGCGCGAGGACAACCGCATCCCGGTGGCCAGTGCGGCCGCCGCGTTCGAGATGATCGGATCGAGCGACAAGACCCTGCACTGGACGACCGGAAGCGGACACGTGGTGACGGTCGATTACGGGCACGAACGTATCGAACAGCTGGTCGTGAGGTGGCTGGAGTGCCGCCTGGCCTAGGGCGCGACGCGCCGCCCTAGCCGCAAATCACCTTCGTTTCCCCGGGTGCGAAGACCCAGAGTGCGCCGTCATCCATCCCGCTCGACTTCCACGCGGCGTGCGCGCGGCGCGGAGGTTCGTCCACCGGCTCGTCGGTAAGCACGAAGGTGCCCCAGTGCATCGCGGCCATCACGCATGGATGCGCCGGATGCGCGGAGCGGAGCGCAACGAATGCCGCGACGGCCTCCTCCGGGTCCATGTGCACCGCGCTCATGAACCAGCGCGGATCGTACGCGCCGATCGGCATGAGCACCGCGTCGAACGGCCCTTCTCGTTCGCCGATCGACGCAAAGTCCGGATGGAACGCTGAGTCGCCGACGAAATACACCCGACGCGTGCCGGCGCGCAGTGTCCATCCGCACCAGAGCGTGGCGTCGCGCTCCCGGAGCGAGCGGCCGGAGAAGTGACGCGCGGGAACGCACGCCACCTGCGCGCCGCGAACCGGCTCCGCGGTGGCGAGCCAGTCGCACTCCGTCACGCGCCGTACGCCGAGCGCGCGAAGCCGGTCCGCCACGCCCAGCGGCGCGCACCAGACGGTGGAGGCGGACCGGCGCGCCAGTATGCGAACCGTCTCGACGTCAAGGTGGTCGTAATGATCGTGGGATTGCAGTACGAGGTCGATCGGCGGAAGGGCGTCGATGGCGAGTCCCGGAGGTGCCAGACGTCGCGGTCCCGCAAAGCGCAGCGGCGATGCCCGTTCGGCGAACACCGGGTCGGTCAGGACATTGAGGCCGCCGACCTGAACGAGAAAAGTGGAGTGACCGATCCAAGTGAGGCGGCACTCGTCGGGATGCGGTCGCGCCACGACCGGCAAAGGAAGGACGGCGACCGGCGGCGTGCCTCGGGCGCGAAAGCCGAGCGTTCCGTTTCTCGCGCGGTCGAAGGTCCACTTCAACATGCTGCGGAGCCCGTGCTCGACCGATCCCGGCCACGGATTGCGGAAGCGTCCGTCGGGCCGGTGGTGAAGTGGTGGTGTGATCGGGGGAGCGCTCATGCGAGCGCGAAATATACCGGGCGAGCGATGTACGTCCGCATTTCCGCCGTGGCCCGAAGCCGTTCGTCCTGATAGCTTCCGCAGATGACGACCGTGAAGTGCGTGCGCTGCGGAAAAGAGAAGGAGGGATTCGAGCGAGCGCCGTTTCCCGGCGCGCTAGGTGCGCGGATCGTCGAGGGGACGTGCAGGGACTGCTGGGCCGATTGGTTGAAGCAGCAGACGATGTTGATCAACCATTACGGCCTGAACGTGATGGACCCCCAGGCGCGGCAGTTTCTCACGCGGAACATGGAAGCGTTTCTGTTCAAGGCGGGTCGGCAGGACGACGTGGACACCAGCCAGCAGGGAACGATCTCCCACTGACGCCGCTTGATATTAGTAACATAACGTTACTAATTGAAGCCGATGCACGGCGTCCCAGCCAACTCGATCGACGTTGTCCTGTGCACATCGCACGGCACCCAACTGGCCGTGCTGCTCGTGCGGGATACCGTCGGGCACGCGCGGGAGCGGTGGAGCCTGCCGTGGGAAACGGTGGCGGAATCCGACACGCTCGATCATTCCGCTGAACAGATCGTGCTTCGCGCTGCCGGCGTTCGAGCAAGTTGGCTCGTTCAGGCCGGTGCGTTTGGCGACGGAACACGACATCCGGGAGGCGCCGTCCTTTCGGTGGGGTACCTCGGCGTCATGCCGTTGCTAGCCGGCGAGCCAGCGAGCGGCCGATGGTTCCCGGCAGGCGACCTGCCTCGAGTGGCACCACGGCACCGAAGCATCCTCGACCGTGCCCTCGCACAAGTACGCGAATGCGTGGGTCGAGCCCCGATCGCCTTCCGCCTGCTCGCCGCGACATTCACGCTGAGCGAACTTCAGGCGATGTACGAAATGCTCCTCGGCCGGCGATTACACAAAGCGAGCTTCCGTCGTGCTCTCAAAGCGGCGCATCTCGTCGAACCGACGGACGAATGGAGGAGTGAGGGGCGCGGACGCCCCGCGCATCTGTATCGCTATTCGCCGGGCCCCCGGGCAGGCGTGCGAGGCGGTGTCCGCTTCGAACTGCATGGCGATTGAACGCTTCGCTTCGCGACAAAACGGTGACACTCAATGGCTTGACCCTGTGTATGCATTGGGCGCAACGTGCCCATAACGCCTGATGGGGATGCCGATGCTCGCCTACCTGGACGCCCTGCTCGCTGCGCTTGCGGCACGGGACACTACGGAAATCGATCGGCTGCTCGCGCACCCGCTCGCTCGCATCCTGTCGCCGGACGCGTTGGCTGATGCGACTGCCGAACGACGGGCTGCGGGAACCGGGACGCCATCCGTCGCGCCGTTGAGGCTCTTTCAGCTCCGGTATCGCACCGCCCAGCTGCTCGCGGATCACACCGCCGCGGACTCTACGGTGTCAGCCGAACTTCTCAACCGGGCTGAACTCGCTTACCGGCAGCGCCACGAGCCGCAGGCGCCGGCGTGGACAGACCGGCGCGCTTGCGTCCGCCATCAGATGGAACTGCCGCTCTCTGCGTAACCGCGGCGAGCCTCAACTCTTCTGAAGAGCCAGCTCTTCGGATCAACCGTCACGGAGCCAATAGAAAGAAGCGGCCCCCGTAAGAGAGCCGCTCCTTAACTCCTTGCAATTCGGTGAGTTATGCCGCTCCGGCGATATAGCGCGCGAATCGGCCGCAATTGGTGCAACGCAGCGTCACCTGACTGCGCGGTGGCGGAGGAGAGTCGCCGGGGTCCTTCTCGATCTCACCCGAGCAAGATGGGCAGGACAGCGGCGTTCCGTTACGATCGTTTGCGATAAGGTTGAGTGCCTGAGCGGGATTGTACGAAGCTGGACGTGGCTTGCGCATGACATCTCCTTAAGAAACTCGGGGCGCACCACGATCTTTCGGTGCGCACCCTTTCGTGCTGGCTTGGCCCATCTGGACCGAAAACTAATCGGTCCGGGACTGAATCCGTAGTGCCTGGGGAGTAGTTTTCGTCGAATTCCAAGATCCACGGAGGAATCCGTGACAACGTCGCTGCTTCGTCGCCTCACCTTCGGTGTTGCCTGGCGTTCGCTGGTGCCGCCTGCTCGGCGACGCTGCCCGTACGCGTGCTGCCCAAGGGCGAATCGCGCGTCATCGCATCGCTTGGCGGACCCTACCTGCCGCAAAGCTCGCCGACTTGGCTGATTCCGTACCTCACGGTCGGCGCGATGCACGGCCTGAGCGAGAACATGACACTCGTTTACGACGTCCACGCGCTGATGGCCGCGCTCGGCGTGGCCGGAGTGGACGTCGGCGCAGCGTATCGGCTGCGCGCGCAGTCTTCGGGAGTACCCGAGGTCACCGTGCTCGGTCAGGCGTATGCATTCGCCGGTTCCGGCGGTGCGCGTTTGTACCCGCACTTGAACATCAATGCGAGCTGGCGGCGCGGCGAGTGGCAGCTGGTCTATGTGGGCGCCGAAGCGCTCGCACAATTCCAGGGGGCCCCGGCCGTGTTCGCGACTCCGCTCGCCGGATGGCAGTTCCCGGAACGGCTCGTGTCGTTCAAATCGGACAACGAAACGCTTTTCGGTGTGCTCGCCCGTCAGCCAGGGAGAGCGCCGCGCCGAACGGTGCTCTACTCGCACGGCAACAACGACGACATCCCCTACTTCTGGGAACGCGTGGAGTGGATCTGGAGCGCCGGATACGACGTGTTCATCTACGACTATCGCGGATTCGGAATGAGCAGTGGCACGTCAAAGAGCGACAACACACTGTTTGCCGATGCACATGCGGCGCTGCAGACCGTGCTCGCACTGCCCGGTGTGACGTCGGCTTCGCTCGTACTGTACGGATTTTCACTCGGCGGCGCACCGTCCATCGATCTCGCGGCAGGTACCGTCGTGCCGCGTGCCATGATCACCGAGGACGCGTTCGATTCGGGCGAGTCGCTCGTGCAAAGCGGCGCGATCCTCGGGATTCCGGGCGGCTGGCTGCTGAGCGGTACTTTCGACAACATCGGCAAGGCACCGCGCGTGACCGCGCCGTGGCTCGTGCTGCATGGAAGCGCGGACCGGAAGGTGGACGTGAGCGAGGGACGGGCGCTCTACGCGGCGGCCGGTGGGCCGAAGCGTCTGATGATCGTCGACGGCGCCGACCATTCAACCGTTCCGTCGACGATGGACACCTCCGCCTACATCGCGCTCATTCGCGATTTTATCGAGAACCCACCTCATAACCGATGCGAAATGCCGTCCGCGGACTCGTCAAACGGTCGCTAACGGAAGTTCTCGAATCCTCTGCTTCCACTCCGCCGGTCCCGTCTCGTGGACGTTGCTCCCGCCGGAGTCGACCGCGACCGTCACGGGCATGTTCTCGACTGTGAACTCGTAAATAGCCTCCATCCCGAGGTCCGCGAACGCCACGCAACGCGATGCCCGGATGGCCTTCGAGACCAGGTAAGCCGCTCCCCCGACCGCCATCAGGTACGCCGCCTTGTGCTTCCGGATCGCCTCGAGCCCAACCGGCCCGCGTTCGGCTTTGCCGATCATCGCCACCAGGCCGGTCTTCTCCAGCATCATCTCGGTGA
>OCZT010001015.1_pt1 | contig 28818 bp, 31 predicted proteins | sample 1539031 | NCBI WGS metagenome assembly OCZT01 (sample SAMEA3539308, study PRJEB22396) | soil metagenome | biome: tundra; feature: field; material: soil | place: USA | collected 2010-05 | depth 0.15 m | reverse complement strand
ACGCTTTTAAGCGGATTTGAACGGGGCCCTGCGGCCCCGTTTTTGTTTGTGCTCTGCCTGACTGGCCCACATACAAATGTCATCGCCCGGCTCGACCGGTTGAATCCGCCCAGTATTCCAGAGCACGTGCGATGGAATCGCGAAGCCGCGGCGTACTGGATACTCCGCTTTCGCGGAGTTTGACGGCTAGTAGATGAAGCGAGGCGTTCTACGCCGCCCGCACCAAAGGCGGCTCGGTCGGCCGTATCAGGGCAAACGCCACTTGGACGATTCCCGCCGCTAGCCCCAATGCGACGCCGATCCGCCAGGCCATCGTGTAGGAGCCGAGCGCGTCGTAGATAAGTCCGCCGCCATAGGCGCCCATAAAGCTGCCGAGCTGATGGCTCATGAAAGCGAGCCCCTGGATCATCGCCTGCCATTTCAGGCCGAACATCTCGGCGACCGCGCCCGCCACCAGCGGCCCGACACCGAGCCACAGGAATCCCATCATCGCGCCGAACAACAGCGTGGTTGCCGGCGTCGGCGGCAGCATGAAGTACCAGGCCAGCACCAGTGATCGCGTAACGTAGATCGCACCAAGCAGCGCCAGCTTGTTCCAGCGCTGGCCGGCCCAGCCGAAGAACAGGCTGCCCAGCACGTTGAATCCGCCGATGACGCCCAGCGTCTGCGCGCTCAGCATCGGGTCCATGCCGCAGATCGCGAGATAGGACGGCAGATGCGTGGTGATAAAGATCAGCTGCATGCCGCAGACAAAATATGCGCACGTCATCACCACGAATGACGCATTGCCGAACGCAACCTTCACCGCGACAGCGGCCGAGGTATTGCTGATCTCGTCGTGCGCCGGCTTCGGCAGTGGAATCCTGTCGACCTTGCCGGCGAACCAGGCCGCGGGAAGCAGCGCCAACGACAGCACCACAAACCCAACCATGCCGGTTCTCCAGCCGTACCCCTCATTCAGGAGCTGCCCAATCGGCGCCGACAACAGGGCGCCGAGCGATCCCGCCGCCGAGACGATACCGAGCACCGTGCTCCGCACATCAGCGGGCACCGCGCGCGTTGCCACCGACATCGCAATCGCTGCCGCGGTGCAGGCCAGCGACATCCCGATCAGCACGCCCGCGCCGAGCATGACGCTGAGAAACCCCTGCGCGCCCGCCATCAGCGAGAGCCCGGCGATGTAAAGCACCGCGCCGGCCATCATAATTGCGCGGAAGCCGAACCGTACCGTAAACGCGCCGGCGAGCGGCTGCAGGAATCCCCAGGCAAGGTTTTGCACGGCGATGGCGAGGGTGAAATCGGATACCGATATCGCCACGTCATGGGTCAACGGCTGCAGAAAGATGCCGAGTGACTGGCGCAGGCCCATGCTCAGGCTGAGCATCAGCGAAGCGCCGATCAGAATGGGGAGCGTGGGACGGAGGCTTCGCAGCAGGGACATGGTTGTCGCTCTCCCGTTTGGGTCGCGGATTCGAAAATCGCGACCTGCCGTCGCATCGGGCTTGATTACACAGGTCGGTGTAACTAAACTATGACAGCCGCTGCTGTCAACCAAAAAGAACACAGGTCTGTGTAATAATGTCTTTGCCCGAAAAACCGACCATGAACGAGCGGATTCTCGAAACCGCCGATCGCTTGTTCTACCTGCGGGGCATTCGCGCCGTCGGCGTCGATACCATCGCCGCCGAGATCGGCATCAGCAAACGCACGCTCTATAATCACTTTCCCTCGAAAGATGCGTTGATATCGGCCTATCTCGCGCGACGTTTCAAACAGGTTCCGGCGTCCGACAAACCGCCTGCCGAACAGATCCTGGGCACGTTCGATTCTCTGGAGCGGCGCTTTTCCAGCAAGGGCTTTCGCGGCTGTCCGTTCGTCAACGCGGTGGCCGAACTGGGCGCGGAGGATCTGGCGGTCCGGAAGATCGCGATCGCCTTCAAGGAAAGCCGCCGGGTCTGGTTTCGCGATCTGTTGAAGCAGCTCAAGGTCGCCAATGCCGAGGATCTGGCGACACAGCTCACCCTGCTCGTCGATGGCTCGATCGCGCAGGACCTGGTGCGGAACGATCCGTCGATGGCGCGCGCAGCGAAGGCTGCGGCCCGCGTGTTGCTGGCGAATGCGGGCGTTGAGATTGGCGAGCAGGGTGTCCCGAAAAAACCTCGACCGATCGCGAGGAAGCGCGGGTCTGCGTCAGTTGCCCCGCAAAACGATTGACTGGAGTCCGATCCATCTGGATTGAAGTATCGGTGCGGCAATAGCGGTGATCCGACCTCTCCCTATGGGAGAGGTGTCGCCGAACATGCGGGACCCGACGATTTCAATTTCTTGAGTTAGACTCTGGGTTCACGCCGCCGCCGCCACCACGCGGTTGCGGCCGTCGTGCTTGGCGCGGTAGAGCGCGGTGTCGGCGCGCTTCAGCACGTCGGCGACGGCCTCGCCCTTCAGTTCCAGGGTCGACAGGCCGATCGAGATCGTGACCTCGATGCGTTTTGCCCCTTTGTTGACCGCGAACGGTTCACCCGCAATCGAACGGCGCAGCCGCTCCGCCACCATGCCGGCAACGTGCAGGTCGGTTTCCGGCATCACAATGACAAATTCCTCACCGCCATAGCGGCAGGCCAGATCGATGCCGCGGATCGACTTGCGGACCCGAACGGCGAATTCGCGCAACACGTCGTCGCCGGCGTCGTGGCCATAATTGTCGTTGATCGATTTGAAAAAATCGATGTCGAGCATCATCAGCGCCAGCGGTTTGCCGCGGGTCGAGGCCTGCTCGGCCAGCGTCCCCAGATGGCTCTCCATGTAACGGCGGTTATGCAGGCCGGTCAGCGCGTCGGTGATCGCCGCCTCGATGGAGTTCTGCACGTTGTCGCGCAGATGGTCGGTATAGCGCCGCTTGCGAATCTGCGTGCGCGCGCGCGCCAGCAACTCGTTCTTGTCGACCGGGCGCAGCAGGTAGTCGTTGACGCCGATCTCGAGGCCGCGGAGCAGGCGGGCGTTGTCGTCGGCGTCGGCGATGGCGAGAATAGGCACCTGCCGGGTCCGCTCCAGCGACCGCGCCTGGCTGCACAGCCGAAGGCCATCGAAATTATCGAGGCCGAGCGAGACGATCAGCAGATCGTAATTGCCGTCGGCGGCGTGAAACACCGCTTCCGCAGGATTGGTTTCGACGTCGACGGTGTGCTCGGTGCTCAGCACCGGCGCCAGCCGCTCATAGGACGACGGCCGGTCGTCGACCAGCAGGATGCGTCCGCCTTTTCCGGTGTCGGCCACAGCACTTCGCTCCGGCGCCTGCACGCCGATCTCAAGCGACGTGATGGCGCGCATGCGCAGCTCATCGGTCATCATCTTGAGCCGTGTCAGCGAACGTACCCGCGCAATCAGCACGATGTCGGACACCGGCTTGGTCAGGAAATCATCGGCGCCGGCCTCGAGGCCACGCACGCGATCGGCCGGGCTGTCCAGCGCCGTCACCATGACCACCGGAATGAAATGCGTTGCCGGATTCGACTTGAGCCGGCGGCAAACCTCAAAACCGTCGATATCGGGCATCATCACGTCGAGCAGGATGATGTCGCATTCGGCGCGCGCGCAGATCTCGAGCGCCTCGGCACCGTTGGACGCGGTCAGGACATCGAAATACTCGGCCGACAGCCGCGCTTCCAAAAGCTTGACGTTAGCCGGGACGTCGTCGACGACCAGAATACGCGCGGACATCGAAATTCTCTCCCCTACCCGATAAAGCGTCGAACGGTTTCAATAAATTTGCCGACCGAGATCGGCTTGGACAAATATGCTTCGCAGCCGCCCTCGCGGATACGCTCTTCGTCGCCCTTCATCGCAAAGGCGGTGACGGCGACCACCGGAATCGAGCGCAACTCGGGATCGTCCTTGATCCAGCGAGTTACCTCGAGGCCGGACACCTGGGGAAGCTGAATATCCATCAGGATGAGATCGGGACGAAGCTTGCGAACGAGATCAAGCGCCTCGAAACCGTTGCTGGTGCCGGACGTCTGATAGCCGTGCGCCTCCAGCAGATCGCGAAAGAGCTTCATATTGAGCTCGTTGTCCTCCACGATCAGGACGGTTTTTGCCATCCCGCCCCTCCAATCCGAAACCAAGACACCCACCCCAGAGGTGAGCGATACAGACCGCGACGCCCCAAAATGCGTTCAAAAAGCGAAGCCGCAGTTTGCGCCCGAATTCGCTCTATCCCGTTAAGACAGAGCATCATCTACACCCCTACCGGTTTCCACTTGCTTGAACACGTTCAGGAGACTCGGGCATGATGGTTCCAAAATAGAGACCATAAGTTACGGAAAGGCAAACATCAGAGATGACAAAGCGCACTCACAACCCCCGCGAAGTAGCTGAAATCGTGGCGGTTCAAGCGCTTTCTTTCGTCGCCGGCGACCCCGAGCGTCTCGGCCTGTTTCTGGCCGAAAGCGGGATCGGCCCGGAGACGCTGCGCTCGGCGGCCGCCGATCCGCATTTTCTCGCCAGCGTGCTCGATTTCGTCTTGCGCGACGACGCAACGGTGAGGGCATTCGCGGCCGCCTCGGAACTCGACCCGACCACCATCGCGGCGGCGCGCGAGGCGCTGGATGAAGGCCGATCCGAGCGCGACCTGCCGTGAACGCGACCGCGCCAGAACTGGGCGGACCGACCTGCTTCTGCCGGGATTGCCTCGGCGATCTCGACATCCCGGCCAGACGATGCGGCGAATGCGGCTCGCCCCGCCTGGTTCGTCACCACGCCTTGCCCTCGCTCACCCTCGCCCACATCGATTGCGATGCGTTCTACGCCACCGTGGAGAAACGCGACAATCCGGAACTCGCCGACAAGCCTGTCATCATCGGCGGCGGCAAGCGCGGCGTGGTCTCCGCGGCGTGCTACATTTCCCGCACCTTCGGGGTGCGCTCCGCCATGCCGATGTTCAAGGCCTTGGCGCTGTGCCCGTCCGCGATCGTGATCCGGCCCGACATGGCGAAGTATGTCAGGGTCGGCCGCGAGGTGCGCCATGCCATGCAGGCGCTGACGCCGCTGGTCGAGCCGCTCTCGATTGACGAGGCGTTCTTGGATCTTGCCGGGACCCAGCGCGTTCACGGCATGATTCCCGCAAAAGTGCTGGCGCGCTTTGCCCGCGAGGTCGAGCGCGACATCGGCATCACGGTTTCCGTCGGACTGTCCTGCAACAAATTCCTTGCCAAGATCGCATCCGACATGGACAAGCCGCGCGGCTTTGCGACGCTCGACCAGGACGAGGCCCGTGCCATGCTGGCCGAAAAACCGGTCGGATTCATCTTCGGCGTTGGGCCGGCAACCCAGGAGCGGCTGTCGCAGCGCGGCTTTCGCACCATCGCCGATTTGCAGCGCGCCGACGAAATCGAACTGATGAAGCAATTCTCGACCGAGGGCCGCAGGCTGTGGCGGCTGGCGCGCGGCATCGACGACCGCAGCGTCGTGCCCGATCGCGGCGCCAAGACCATTTCCAGCGAAACCACGTTCGAGACCGACATCCGCGATTTTGCGACGCTGGAAAAGATGCTGTGGCGGCTGTCGGAGAAGGTATCCTCGCGCCTCAAGAGCAGCGATCTGTCGGGATTGACCATCACGCTGAAATTGAAGACCGCCGATTTCAGGCAGCGCACCCGCTCGCAATCGATTCACGCCCCGACCCAGCTGGCGGCGAAGATTTTCGCGGTCACCCGGGAAATGCTGGCGAAGGAGATCGACGGCACCGCTTTCCGTCTGATGGGCGCCGGCGTCAGCGCGCTGCGCCCGGGATCGCAGGCCGACGACACCGACATGCTCGACCGCCGCTCAGCCCATGCCGAGCGCGCGATCGACGGTCTGCGCAAGAAATTCGGCAGCGCCGCTGTGATCAGGGGCATCGCCTATGACGGTCCGGAGAAGCCGGAGTAGAAAAACCTAATCCGTCATGCCCGGCCTTGTGCCGGCCATGACGATGAAACTTCAGTGTATCAAACCCAGCTAAGTACCTGCCGCCATGCCTACTTGCACGGCTTCGAATCCTTGACGTCGAATTTCCCCATCGCGCCGGAAATGACGAAATCATTGTAATCGAGCATCAGCGCCCGCGAGACGCCGTTCTCGTACAGCTCGAACGACATCGCGTAGACCGGCGTCTGCTCGCCGTCCTTGGCCCTGGCGTCGCGGTCGTAATAGCTTACCGTGACCGGCCACCGCGTCAGCGATTTCATCACGTCGCTGGCGGTGGAGGGATCGGGCGCCGCGATGGCCCGGTCGCCGGGAATCGGCTGCCCGATCACGGAAAGTGTATTGTAGACCTTTTCGCCATTGTCCGATCCGTCATAGACCGTCAGCTCAAGCACGGACTTGCCTTCGCGCGCCGCTGATATGATGCGCTGGATCTGCTCGGTCGGGAACACCGTAGAGCCATCGAGCGTAAACGTCTTGGTTTCAGGCTGTTTCAATTTGACCGTGATGTGATCGCCGGTCCGCTCCGCTATCCCATCGACCGGGCTGGAGTCGGTGTCGTTCATGCGCGTATCGATCTTGAAACGATAGCTCTTGCCGGCGCCATCCTCCCAGGAAGTCGAGCGCAGATCGCTCAGCGTTACCTTGCCCTCGCCGCTGTCCAGTTCCGACACCTGTCTGAATTCCGAGGTATAGCCCTCGCAGGCGCTGCCCGAAAAATTATAAAGGATGCGCCCGCGCGCGCTGTTGATCGAGTTGCCGCCGCGCGACTTCACCAGACTGAGTTCGTAGAGCGCCTGATGCGGAAGAAACGCGCCGCTTGCCGCGGCACCAGCCTGCCCGGCAGCAAAACCCGATCCAACAGCGACCGCGGCAATCGTCAGCAGCAGCGTTCGGGTAGGCGAAATCCGGAACAGGCGAGCCATGTCTTCAATCCTTGGCTGGAATCGTCACATTAATGACGGTCGTATTGCGCCGCAACTAGGGCCGCCTCACGGAAAAGTATGAATTGGCAGCCGAACTGCCCGGTTTTTCGGCATGTTCCTGGGCAAACTTGTCGCCGGGAACGAGATGCAGCGCTGATCGGGGCTGGCTTGCATGTGACTGCGCGATGCGCGAAACAAAGCGACCTGATCGGATATGGATCGGTGCTTGGTCAAATCAAAACGGGGACGAAACATGGCGGGTACGGTCGAGCAGAAACTTGCAGCACAGGGCGTGGTCTTGCATGAGCCCACAAGCCCGGTGGCGAATTACGTCGGTTTTGTGCGCACCGGAAACCTGCTGTTCGTGTCCGGCCAGGTTTGCGTCAACCCGGAGGGCAAGCTGATTGCCAAGGGCAAGCTTGGCGCCGGCGTCACGACAGAGCAAGGCAACGCCGCGGCGCGCGGTTGCGCCATCAACCTCCTCGCACAGATCAAGGCCGCGCTCGGTGACCTCGACAAGGTGGTTCGCGTGGTCCGGCTCGGCGGCTTCATCAATTCCGCGCCGGACTTTCTCGACGGCCCGAAGGTGCTCAACGGCGCGTCCGACCTGATGGTCGCCGCATTCGGCGACAAGGGCCGCCATGCCCGCACCACCGTCGGCGTCGCCTCGCTTCCCGCAGACGCGGCGGTCGAAGTCGAAGGGATATTCGAAGTCTCGTAGCGGAGCCCGTCAGGTGCGCGCGCCTGACTGGCTGACGGCGCGGCCGGTGGCCCATCGCGGCCTGCACGACCGCGCGCGCGGCATCATCGAAAACATGCCGGGCGCGGCCCAGGCTGCGATCGATGGAAATTTCAGCATCGAATGCGATATTCAGCTCACCGCCGATGGCGAGGCGATGGTGCATCATGACGACGCGCTTGGCCGCCTCGCCGATGGCAGCGGCGCACTGCTCGGCATGACCTCAGGCCAGCTCAAGGCGGTCAAGTTCAAGGAAACCTCCGAACGGATGATGTCGCTCGGCGATCTCTGCGCGCTGGTCAAAGGCCGGGTGCCGCTCGTGATCGAATTGAAGAGCCATTTTGACGGCGACCGCAAACTGGTGGCGCGGATGGCAGAGGTGCTCGCCTCCTATTCTGGACCGGCGGTCGGAATGTCGTTCGACCCGGATCAGGTGCTGGCGTTGCGCGAAAGGATGCCGGAACTTCCCCGCGGCATCATCGCCCAGCGCACCTACGACGAAGCCGACTGGCCGGAGGCGACGCCCGTCCAGCGCCAGGGCATGCTGCATCTACGCCACGCGTTCCGCACCCGGCCGCATTTCGTCGCCTTTTGGGTCGACCAGTTGCCGGCCCCGGCGCCGTGGGTCGCTCGCAACATTTTCGGCTTGCCGCTTTTGACCTGGACCGTGCGCACGCCCGAGCAGCGCGAACGGGCCGCTCGCTATGCCGATCAGATGATCTTTGAAGGCTTTCGGCCGGGAACCTGACGCGCCCTTGAAGTCGGGCGCGTGATGCCCGATCTTTGGAGTGTTGGTCACCATATGCGATGGCTGATCGTAACGCGTGACCGGTCCTAGCAGTCGATGGCGTCATCCGGAATAACTCTCGAAGCGGTGTCGTCCGTCAGCCAGATTCCGGCTGAGGATTGGGATGCCTGCGCCAATCCGTCTCCCGCTCCTGACAGCCTCAACGGCCTCGATACGCTGGCTTTACCCAACGCCTCGGGCAGGCTCTGCGCTGGTTTAGCAGCTCGCTATAACCCCTTCGTTTCACACGCATTTTTCTCTGCTCTGGAGACATCCGGATCGGCTTGTGCGCGAACCGGCTGGGGACCGCGCCATCTGCTGGCGCGGCTCGACGGCGCCATCGCCGGCATCGTTCCCTGCTATCTGAAATCGCACTCGCAAGGCGAATACGTGTTCGACCGCGGCTGGGCCGATGCCTATGAGCGCGCCGGCGGACGCTATTATCCGAAACTGCAGGTCTCGGTTCCCTTTACGCCGGCAGCCGGACCGCGGCTGCTGATCCCGAATGGCGTGGATCATGAGCGGATCGGCACCGCGCTCGCGAGCGGACTGGTGGCGCTGTGCGACGCGACCAAGGCCTCATCGGTCCACGTGACGTTTGCGCGCGAAGCCGAATGGAAGATGCTGGCGCAACACGGATTCCTGCAGCGTACCGACCAGCAGTTTCACTGGCACAACCAGGGTTACGGCGGTTTCGAGGATTTCCTTGCCACCCTCAACTCGCGTCACCGCAAGGCGATCCGGCGCGAGCGGCGCGATGCCCTCGCCGACGGCGGCATCACGATTCACCCGCTCACCGGCAGCGACATTACCGAAGACGCGTGGGACGCCTTCTTTGCCTTCTATATGGAGACCGGCTCGCGGAAATGGGGCCGGCCCTATCTCACCCGCACATTCTTCTCGCTGATCGGCGAGAGCATGGCTAAGGACGTGCTGCTGGTGATGGCCCGGCGCAACGGCCGCTGGATCGCCGGCGCCATCAATTTCATCGGCTCCGATACCTTGTTCGGCCGCAACTGGGGCGCGATCGAGCATCATCCGTTTCTGCATTTCGAGGTCTGCTATTATCAGGCGATCGATTTTGCGATCCGGCGCGGCCTGAAAACCGTCGAGGCCGGCGCCCAGGGCGAGCACAAGATCGCGCGCGGCTATCTGCCGCAAACCACCTATTCCGCGCACTACATCGCCGACCCCGGCCTGCGCCGCGCGATATCGGACTATCTCAGGCATGAACGCGCCTATGTCGCCGAGGCCGCGCGCGAACTCACCGACGCCGGGCCGTTTCGCAAAACTGCCGACGAGCCGTCTTGACCGCCGTATCCGGATATCGAAAGTAGATTGGGATCAGGAGCCGCCATGCCCGCCTATGACAGCAACAACATCTTCGCAAAAATCCTGCGCGGCGAGTTTCCCTGCTACAAGGTTTATGAGGACGACCACACCCTAGCCTTTCTCGACATCATGCCGCGCACGCCCGGCCATACGCTTGTCATCCCGAAGGCGCCGGCCCGCAACATCCTCGATATCAGTCCTGAGGATTTCGCCCATGTCGCGCGCGCCACCCAGAGGATCGCCCGCGCCGCGATGACGGCCTTCAAGGCCGACGGCATCACCATCCAGCAATTCAGCGAAGCCGCCGGCGGACAGGTGGTGTTTCACCTGCACATGCATCTGATGCCGCGCCACAACGGCGCAGCACTGCTGCCGCCGGCGAGCCGCAAGGAAGACGGAAAAGTGCTGGAAAGCCACGCCGCCGCACTGATCGCCGCGCTGAAGTAGCGAAGATGAACTCACTCCCCTGCAAGGGCAGGGCTATCGCATATGGTTTGAATTGGGCCGCGCGTTGATGCTGTCGCGGCCTCGCACAAGCTCTCAGCGGGTCGTCCCTGCGAACGCAGGGACCCATAACCCCTGGCTTTGCTTGTTGCGGAAGGTATCTGCCCCAATGCTAAAACGAGAAGACACGGCGTATGGGTCCCTGCGTTCGCAGGGACGACTCGTTGAAACGTCACGCAAAACCGGAAAAAATCGCGTGCGGACGGCATAGGAAGATTCCATATGCGATTCCCCTGCCTTCCAACGACGCTCCGCGCCGTCGATGTGATCCGATCTCTCCCTTTCAGGAGAGGTGAAACGAGATCACTCCGTCTCGAAATCCCCGGGTTGCGGCGCCGCCAGCGGTGTGAACTCGCAGCGGTCGGGCTTGATATCCAGAAGCGGCGTCTCGTCGAGGCAATCGAGGCCGCGCACCAGCACGGTATTGCCCTCGATACCGACCAGCTTGACGATCGAGGTGCCGATCGGGTTCGGCCGCTGTGGCGAGCGCAGCGAAAATGTGCCGCGCGTTGATTTGTTGTTCTTCGGGCTTTGCAGCACCAGATCGCGGCGCGACAGATGCAGCCAGTAGATCACTTCGAGATTGCTGTAGAAATCCACCCCCTTCAGCGCCGGCACCCAGGGCTCGAAAATCTCGAGCCGGCAGACCGGACCGTCGTGACGCCCCTGCCGCGGGGTATCGAGGCGCGAGGTCCAGGGCGTGCGGATGCGGCCGATGAAGACGAGCCCGGCGTCGCTCGCCCTGGGCATCTCGACGGCGAGTTCGCCTTCGCGGAGTTCAGTTTCTCGAACCATGTCTCAATCCAATGAAATGTTCCGGGCTTTTATCACGTCCGACCACCGCGCCCGGTCGGCATCGATGAATTCGGTGATGGCGGCCGGACTACGCGGACGGAGCGCCGAATAGCCGACCTTCTGCAGCGACGCCCGGAACGCAGAGTCGTTCATCACCCGATCGAGACTATCCGTCAGAATCCGTGTGACGTCATCCGGCAGATCAGCGGGCACGGCAACCCCGTTCCAGACGCTGACGAAGTATTCGGGATAACCGCTCTCTGCGATGGTCGGAACATCCGGGAGATCGGAAATTCTCTGCGGCGAGCTGACGCCGAGTGGCCGCAGCGTCCCGGATCGCACCTGCGGGAGCGCCAGGCTGACCGATTCGAACATCAGCTGGATGTTGCCGGACATGACATCGCTCAGCGCCGGAGCCGCGCCCTTATAGGCGACATGGGTCATTTCGATGCCGGCCATCTGTTTGAACATCTCGCCGGCAAGATGGGTGAAGCTCCCCGTTCCGGATGAGCCGAAATTGAGCTTGCCGGGGTTCTGTTTGGCGTAGGCGACGAATTCCGCGATGGTCTTCGCCGGCACGGACGGATGGACGCACAGCACCACGGGCACTTCGGTCACCAGCGCCAGCATCCGGAGGTCCTTGACCGGATCGTAAGGCAGCTTTTTGTACAGCAACGGATTGAGGATGATAACCGAGCCAGAGGTACCGAGCAGCGTGTAACCATCGGGATCGGCGTGCGCCACCATTTCGGCGCCGATGGCGCCTTGCGCGCCCGCCTTGTTCTCGACGAACACCGCTTGCTTGAGATCCTTGCCGAGATATTCAGCCAGCAGCCGGCCAAAAATATCCGTCGGCCCGCCCGCAGCATAGGGAATGACGAGCTTGATCGGACGCGTCGGAAACTCCGCGGCCCTCACGTCAGGCGCAGCGGCGAATGCCGCAACAATAACGAGACAGGAGATCAAGGCCGACCTTGCACGCGAATTCATGCCGTTTCCCCGCGGGCTCTTTGAGTTGCCAGACAGTATCAGCCGAGCCACCATTTGCCAGCCAGCATCAGCAATTCGCCGCAGACCACGCCGGCAGAAATCGACCGCCGCGTCGCGATAAAAGCTGCGAAACCGGCGGCCACCGCGCCGTAGCGCAGCCATCCCGGAACGCTTGCCAGCGCGCCCGGCGGCTCCAGCAGAATTTGCGCGATGACGCCGGCGAGGATCGCGGTCGCCACCGCCCTCACCCAGACCAGCAGTTGCGAACCCTCGTCGGCGCCGCCGCCGAGCCAAAGTCCGAGCATCCGCCAGACCTCGTTGGGCAGGAAGCCCGCGATCAAGAGCACCAGCAGCGCATGCCAGTCACCGAGGAAATCGCTCATTCGCGCTCCCGCCACCAGTGGACGGCATAGGCGATGGTACCGGCCGACACGCCGCTGATCAGGATATCGACGCCGGTGTGCAATTTGGCCGCGAGCGGAAACAGCGCCAGCCCCAGCACCAGCGCCAGGATATCGGCAAGCTGCCGGCAGTTGCGGGCGGTGGAGAGCAGAAACGCCAGCGGCGTCAGCAGCAGGATCGCGGCGGCGAACAGTTGCGGGAGACTGGCTGCGAGGCCGTAGCCGAGCGTGGTCGCAACCAGGCAGACGCAGAGCAGACCGATGCCGAGACCATGGGTGAAGGCGATGCGGCGCTCGCGCGGCACCTGCGGCAGCAGGCGAAAGCATTCGACCCACAGGGTGACCGCGACGAAATGGGTCGCCAGCACCAGATGGCGCCGCTTGGTGTCCGGCATGCGGATGACAGGCAATACCGATACCACCATCGGAAACAGCCGGATCGCGCTGACGGTCACGGCAATGGCCGCCTGCACCACCGTCGCGCCGGAGCCGAGCGTCGAGATCAGGATGATCTGCGCGGGCCCCGCCCAAACCAGAGTCGTGCTCGCCAGCGCCCATCCCAGGCTGAAATGGGTGTCGTGCGCGAGCGCGCCGATGCCGAGATAGGTCGCAAACAGCACGAGCGCGAGAACGGTCGAGGCGACCGACCGCATTCCCCACGCGAACGCCCGCACGGGACTTTGCCATCTCGGTGAGTCCGGAGCTGGAAGCGGCACGGGTAACCTGAAAATTGAGTCGTTCCGCGCATAACGCTGGCGAAACCAGCCAACGTCAAGCGAAGCCGGACTCAAGGCTGTCATGCGGACGCTTGATCAGCCCCGAACATTCATGTTTCGCAGCACGAGGCAGGCGCCGCCGGCGCGCCGGATGCGGTTGCAGAGATCGTCGGCGGCGGGGCGGGTGTCGGCGCCGATCCGCACCTGATAGAACGTACGGGTGCCTCGACTGCGGAATAGCGAGCCCAGCAAGCTCGGGTCCTGATCGCCGATGACGGCGCTCAAGCGCTTCATCGCGCGTGCATACAGCGAAAGCGCCCGGTCGCGATTGAAGCCGGCGGCGAGCTGCACGCCCCACAGCCTGTCAGCACCCAGCTTCACGTGCTGTTCGAGCTCGGTGATAAAGGAATTGGGCGCGCGTTTGAGCAACGCCATCAACCCGCGGCAGCTGGTGCTCGGCGCGCGGTCGGGCGTCTTGCCATTCTTGCCTGATGTGGCCCAGTCATCGACCGTGGTGCCGGTAATGGCGACGACGTAATTGCGCGTCTCCAGCGGCATCGGGCCGGTGCCGGCGAGCCATTCCTGCACCCGTCGCGGTCCGGCATTGTAGGCTGCGGCGGCAAGCCCGAGATTGCCGAACTGGCTGCGCAATTCGTTCAAGAACTCGGCGGATTTCGGCAGCGCCTGCACCGGATCGAAGGGATCGAGCAGCCGGCGCTCGTTGGCGGTGCCCGGCATGAATTGCGCGATACCTTCCGCGCGCTGGCCGCCGCGGGTGACGGGTCCCACGGCATCGGATTGAAAGCGGCTTTCCTGCCAGATCACACGCGCGAAGAATTCAAGCGGCAGGTCATTTGCCCTTGCCGCCGATTCGATCATCAGGCACATCGCCTCGCGGGTGTCGGTTTCCCGCGCAGTTTCGGCAGGCTTTTGCATGGGGATGGCGAGTTCTTCGACGCTCGGCCGCGCGATCCCGTCGCCCGTGCTCGCAGGCACAGCATCCTCGGCGATTGCCGGCGACAAGAGCATCACGACCGCAACGCACAGCGCAGCACGCAGACCGATGAACGTTTGCACCGCCATATCTCGTTCCCGCGGGATCCGCTTGACACACCCAGAGGACTGTCTAGCTATTCACAGAATGATGGCGCGCATGTGGGAGCGCAAGACATGACCGTACCTTCTGACGACCGGCTTGGCTTCGCGCCCGACGACGACGCGCCGATCCCCTATATGGCGCGCACCCGCGAATATTATCAGGCGATCGGCTACACCACGCCCTATCGCTGGGCGCATTATGCCGATGCGCCGTTCCAGTGCTTGCGAAAGCCGCTCGGCCAATCCCGCGTCACCATCGTCACCACGGCGGCGCCGTTCGATCCCGCCAAGGGCGATCAGGGCCCGGGCGCCAAATACAATGGCGGCGCCAAATTCTATTCTGTCTATGATGGCGACACCTCGAAGACGCACGATGTCAGGATTTCTCATATTGCCTATGATCGCGTGCACACCTCGGCCGACGACAGCGGGACCTGGTTTCCGCTGCCGCAACTGCGGCGGCTCGCGAGCGCCGGCCGCGTCGGAGAAATCGCACCGCGGTTCTTCGGCGCCCCGACCAACCGCAGCCATCGCGTCACCATCGAGACCGATGCGCCTGACATCCTCGCGCGCTGCCGCGCCGATCAAGTGGACGCCGCGGTGCTGGTGCCGAACTGCCCGGTATGCCACCAGACCATCAGCCTGGTCGCTCGCCTCCTGGAAGCCAACGGCATTTCCACCGTCGTGATGGGCTGCGCCAAGGACATCGTCGAGCACGCCGCCGTGCCGCGGTTTCTGTTCTCTGATTTTCCGCTGGGCAATTCGGCGGGCAAGCCGCACGACCCCGACTCGCAAGGCTTCACGCTGGAGCTCGCGCTGCGCGTGCTGGAAGCGGCACCCGGCCCGCAAACCACCGTGCAATCGCCGCTGCGCTGGAGCGCGGACGCCTCCTGGAAGCACGACTACAACAATGTAGCCCTGCTGAGCGCCGAGGAGCTGGCGCGGCGGCGGCGCGAATTCGATGCGCAGAAGGAAATCGCGCGCGGATTGCGCGAGAGCGCGGCGTAAGACCCTCCGGTCATCTCATAAAACCCTGAAATTCGCGCTGTTCTGGCGTTGATCGGTTTACGTTAACGCGGCATTTCGGCAGTAGCGGTCTTTTGCAGGCCGCGAAGTGGCGTAAAGTCCTATCTCTTTATCGGGAGATTATTCGATGCTGGATCGACGCCAGAGCGCGCGCGACAAGGTTATTTACGGCGGCGTCGCCGAAATCGGCGAACGTGGCGCGACCAGGGATTGCGTGGTCCGCAATATCTCCGAAAAAGGCGCCAGCCTCGAATTCAGCAATGTCGTCAAGCTCCCCAAAGAGCAGATGTCGCTGACCATCGCGCGCAAGGGCCGTTCCTTCCTGGCCAGGGTCATCTGGTGGCGAGACAATTTCGTCGGCATTGCGTTCAGCCCGGAGACTCGATCCGAGCTGCCGGTCTCCGACCTCGAGGAGCGACTGCGCAAGAGCGAGAAGAAAAAGCGCCAGCTGCAGCGCCGAATTGAAGAACTTATCGGCCAGGGATGAGCGCGGGTGACCGCCTGCCTGGAGCATGTACTCATGTATATCGAGGTCAAACAACCCGCCGATTTTTGCATTAGCGCGCGTGGCGGACTCTGGTGCACCTGCGCGCCCGCTAGATGGTTACCCAATAGATAACAGAACGCCGAATAAGGGAATTTGCAGTACGTAACCAAACTTCTCCGCATCGATCATGGCAACCTGACAGCACCTTGCCTCGCTTCCGGCAAAGCTATTGGAAAGCATTTTGTGTTGTCCTCAGACAACACAGTTGGCCCGAAGCGCCCTACGTTATGTACAGAGCACATGATTTTCCCGCCAAAACCAGGTCGGCGCGACCATTTCCGGGTGCCCGCGTGAGCTGGACGCGTTTCGGGCTCATTATCCTTGCGATAGCTGCCGCAGCTCTTCTCGTGTGGGCCAGGAAGGCGGATGCCGTCGATGAACACCGGCGAGTTCGTCAACTTGTTCTGCATTACACCCTGAGCAGGATTGACGATCCCGTTATTGTTATCGGCGACAGCATCGTCGAGGCTTCGACTTTGCCGAGATCGATATGCGGCCATGCGATCGTGAATGCAGGCCTCAGCGGTGCGTCAACCACAAGCGATCTTGGTAACTGGCTGTCCCAAGCACTGGACAGTAAAAGAGCTGCTTTGATCGTCGTATCCCTGGGAACGAATGATGCATTGGTATCGGCTGCCACGAGGAAGCAGAGTTTTGGAGATCGTTATGGAGCTCTGCTGGCCGAGCTATCAAAACTGGCGCCGCAACTTGCCGTATTGGAGATCCCGCCGATTGAGGCACAGGGCCGGGTAACCCTTGAGATGCAGAATGAGGCCATGACGACGATCAATAATTACAACTCCACCTTGACCGAGGTAGCCAGACGAAACGGCGCAACATTCGTGGCGCTGCCGGCGATGCCGAGGCCACACACCATCGATGGCGTACACCTGAATTCGGGCGGCTACCTGGCTTGGGACAAGGCGGCCATGCAGGCAGCGGCTAGGATTTGCGGTTAGAGACCTCACGCCGGCGCCGAGCCTTTGCGATCCGGCCTATCTGGCAGCTCCCCGGAAGAATTTGTTCATCTGAAGACACTACATTTTGTCGCCAAACTGCCTATCACTCATCGGTTCACCAGCAAGCACGAACGATGCCCGGAAAGCCTGCGCCGCCACTAACGAACAAACTGCTGGGATTGGAAGCGCTGCGTTTCGTGGCGGCATTTGCCGTGCTAATCTGGCATTATCAGCACTTTGCGTACCTTGCCGACAAGCCGGTCGATCTCGTCATAGATCGACTGCCGCTTTATCGCTTGCTTCAACCATTTTACGAAGCGGGCGCATATGGCGTCTGGGTATTCTGGTGCATCAGCGGTTTTATCTTTTTCTGGAAATACCGAGACGCCATTTCCGATCGATCGATGGGCGGCCGGACCTTCTTTGTGTTCCGCTTCTCGCGGTTGTACCCGCTGCATTTCGTAACGCTGATCACCGTGGCGATATTGCAGACGGCCTATTTCCGCCTGCACGGATATTTCTTCGTTTATCAGGACAACGATGTCAGACATTTCTTGCTGCAGATTTTCATGGCGAGCGACTGGGGTTTCCAGCACGGCAACAGTTTTGATGGGCCAATATGGTCGATCTCGGTTGAAGTTTTGGTCTATGTCGTGTTCTTCCTGATGTTGCGGTTTGTGACGAAATCCGCGCTCTTGAACTTGTTTGTGATTATTGTCTGTCTGAACTTCAGCGGACAGATATTTTCCTGCCTCACATTCTTTTATGCCGGCGGCCTCGCAGCCATCGCCCGGCGCGCGGTCGCGTCCGCGACGTCGAGGTTCGCGATGGAAAGCACTGCCTGGTCCGCGGCCATCGTTATTCCAGTTTTGATATGGATGTTCATGCTGCCATCCGCGATGGTCGAATGGGCATTCCTGCTGACGTACACTCCCATTCTTCTGTTCTGCCTCTCCTGCGAGATTACCCTGTCGGCATCGACTAGAAAGCTGCTGGAGGCCGCCGGCAACATGACCTATTCAAGTTATCTCCTGCATTTTCCAATTCAGCTTCTCGTCGCTTCGGGATTTGCGGTATCTGGAGTCCCGATACCATTCTACGATGGTTTGTTTTTCGCGATGTTCATCACGTCAACGCTGCTGGCGTCATATTTTACCTATCGCTATCTTGAAGCGCCGGCCCAGGCGCTCTTTCGCACCCACTTGTTGCTGGATCGAGGAACGACCGCCCGGGCCAGTGCCCCCGCGCTTTGAGTCGCGCGCGTCGAAGGCTGAATGCGAGCGGCGCCTGATCTGGGGTGCACTCATAAGATCCACGCGCAACACCTGGCCGATGTCGGCTTTGGCGTGCATTTCCGTATGTCCTCGCTGGTTCAGCTTGGCAGCGATGGCAGGCAATCAAAAGGCGCTAAACAACAGAGAGATTGCCGCACAGCATATGACCCCGGCCGAGATCGCTGAAGCCCAGAAACTCGCACGCGAGTGGAAGCCAAACAAGCAGCCGCCCCAATAGACCGCTGTATGTTTGCGCCGGTCACGGTCACGAGGTAACACAGAACTGCGCATGAGAGCGGGTAAGTCTTTTTGCCGCCGCACCTCTTCTACGCACACCCAACAGGACGGTCTTGCCGCGATCATGCAGCCGGCGGACACCGATCCCGGCAATCGCGACCGACATCGAAACGACGAAAACGATACCGATAGAGGCCAGCACGACCGTGATTGCATTGGTCGGGCCCGCGCCCAGCATGATGCCGAGCGCGATAAGAATGGCGAGCCCCACCATGAACGCGAACATGTAGAGCAAAGTGAGCGACCAATATCGGCGTCGCCCGATGCGACCCTTAAACAAAAACCACTTTTGACAAGAAGTCGCGCATCGATCCTCCCTCCCCCGCAGGATCAACGGCAACAGCCTAAAAGGTCTGCCTGCCGCAGGGCAATTCGTTGCTGCCGGTCCTGGAGTGCAAAGGATTTCTTGCAGAACCAAAGCGGATCACCGGCCATTCGCGATCAATCGAACGATAACACTCCGTTCACCATGAGTACAAATCCATGAATTCCTTTCTGCAAACTCCCTCGATCCGCAAGTTGGCTTATACTTTTACTGCTTAGTCATGGCTGGAGGAGAAGCTGCCACCACCTTAGAGTTCAATCATCCCGGCGTAAGTGTAGATAGTGAGCGTATGAATCCCGCACGCATTGTCGTCCTGACCATCGCTCTCGGTGCCGGCGGCGTTGCCGCATATCTTGCGAGGGGGTCTGACAACAAACCTCTCCCGAGCGAATCGGTTGCACAACTGCAGACCGTGGACGTTCTCGTGGCGAAGTCCGACATCGGCCTTGGCCAGTCGGTCACTGCCGAGGATCTCCAGTGGCAGACCTGGCCGGCGGCGACCGCAAGCAACAGTTTCATTCGCCGCAACGAACGCCCCGATGCCACCAAAGAGGTTGCCGGCTCGATTGCACGCGCACCGTTCATCGCGGGCGAACCGATCCGGGAACCGAAGCTGGTCAGGGCCAACGGGTCAGGCTTCATGGCGGCGATCCTGCCCACCGGCATGCGCGCCGTCTCGACCGAAATCTCGCCGGAGACCGGCGCCGGCGGCTTCATTCTGCCCAACGACCGGGTCGATGTCATTCTTTCGAAGCGCGAGAAGAACCCGGATCGCACCGGTTCAGCCGATATCGTCAACTCGGAAATCATCCTGTCAAATGTTCGCGTTCTCGCGATCGATCAGGCCCCGAAGGAAAAAGACGGCCAGAACGCCGTAGTCGGCAAGACCGTAACGCTTGAGCTGAAGCCCGAGCAATCGGAGGCGCTCGCCCGCGCGCGCCAGAGCGGCACGCTGTCGCTGGCGCTGCGCAGCATTGCCGATCTCAACGCCGCCGAGACCAGGTCCGACGATCAAGCCCCGAAGCGGGGCGAAAGCGTCAACGTAGTTCGCTACGGCATCGCAAGCTCGACGACGACACAGAAGTGACAGACGACACAGAAGTGACAAGGACGCCCGATATGAAATGCAGGGGAAATCAGCTGGCGATGCGGACCGTTCTGGTCCGCGCCCTGTCGTTTTCGGCCGTCGCGGCGCTGACACTTAATCCGGCCCTGACGCCCGTCGCAGCGAGCGACCGCGCCGCGGCGCCGGTTGCCGCCGGCGGACAAACGAAGGTACGCTTTCTTGCGCTCGGCATCGGCAAATCCGTGGTCGTCGATTTGCCGCGCGACATCAAGGACGTGCTGGTCGCCGACCCGAAGATTGCAAACGCTGTGGTCCGCTCGCCGCAGCGCGCCTACATCATCGGCGAGACGGTTGGTCAGACCAACGTCGTGTTCTTCGATTCCGAAGGCCAGCAGATTGCCGCCTATGACATCGCGGTCAAGCGCGATCTCAACGGCGTGCGCTCCGCGTTGAAGCAAACTCTGCCCTACGCGGGTATCCAGATCGAAGGCGTCGGCGACGGCGTGATACTGACCGGCTCGGTATCGAGTCCGATCGAGGCACAGCAAGCGGGCGATCTCGCGGCGCGGCTGGTGGGCGGTGCCGACAAGGTCGTCAACAGCATCGCCGTCCGGGGCCGTGATCAGGTGATGCTGAAGGTCACTGTCGCGGAAGTGCGGCGGGACATCATCAAACAGATGGGCGTCGATCTCAGCGCCAGTATGAATTATGGCACCGCGGTCGTAAATTTCAACAATAGCAATCCGTTCACCGCATTTGGCCGCCCGCTTGTCAGCGACAACGGCGGGAGCGTCTCAGCCTTGACCAAGGCGGGTCTGCCCTCGGTAACCGCTACCATGCGCGCGATGGAAAGCGCAGGCGTGGTGCGAACCCTGGCTGAGCCTAATCTGACGGCCATTTCCGGCGAGTCCGCGACATTCGTCGCGGGCGGCGAATTTCCGTTTCCAACAGGCGTGACGTGCCAAACGACGGCGGCGGGTGCGGTCGGCCAATGCGCGCCATCGATCGCTTTCAAGAAATTCGGCATCTCGCTCAATTTTACACCGGTCGTGCTGACCGAGGGCCGGATCAGCCTGAGGGTGATGACGGAAGTATCCGAAGCCTCGAGTGACAATTCGATCACCATCACCGGGATTTCGGTTCCCTCGCTCAGAACCCGTCGCGCCGAAACGACGCTGGAAATACCGTCGGGCGGCTCCATGGCGATGGCCGGCCTGATCCAGGAACAGACCAAGCAGGCCGTCAACGGATTGCCCGGTCTGGACTCATTGCCCGTTCTTGGAGCGCTCTTCAGGAGCCAGGACTTTGTCAACAACCAGACCGAATTAATGGTTCTGGTGACGCCCTATATCGTTCGGGCGGTTGCCCAGAAAGAGTTGTCGCGTCCCGATGACGGGTTTGCGCCCGCGTCGGATTCCCAATCGACACTGTTGGCCCAGATCAACCGGATTTACGGCATTTCCGGCCGCGTCGAACCGGTTGGAAGCTTCCAGGGCAACTTTGGTTTTATCATTGATTGAGACGGAACCGCCCGACCAATGCGGGACGAGGACAGAACGATGACAAACATGACACCGGTCGATCGCCATCGAACCCTGCGCCTGCTAGGCGCCCTCGCCGGTCTTTCAGCCGCGCTGGGTGCGTGCACATATACCGACCGAGAAGTCGTGACGGCAAGCGTTCCCAACGATTATCGCCAGCGCCATCCCATCGCGATTGAGGAAGCCGACCGCTCAGTCGTCATTTTTGTCGGTCATGCGCGCGGCGGCCTGTCCCCTTCACAACGCACCGACGTCATGGGATTGGCCCAGATATGGGTTCGCGAAGGAACCGGTGCGATCGTGGCCGATGTGCCGGTCGATACGCCGAACGCTCGGGCCGCGGCGGCTACATTCCGGGAAGTTCAGGCGCTGCTTGCGGCAGGCGGCGTGCCTCCACGCGGAATTACGTTGCACCACTACCATCCGGACGACGCTCGAACGCTCGCGACGATCAAGCTGAGTTATCCAAGGATTGCAGCGGTGGCCGGACCCTGCGGTCTGTGGCCGGAGGATCTTGGACCCTCGGTCCTGAACGATCGCTATTCCGAAAACAAGGAGTACTACAATTTTGGTTGCGCCTACCAGCGCAACATGGCGGCGATGATCGACAATCCGTCGGACCTCGTGCAGCCGCGGTCTGAAACCCCCGCCTATACGACGCGGCGCACGACCGCCTTCGAGAAGTATCGCAAGGGTACCACGACCACGACCACCTATCCCGAAGCCGACAAGGCCAAACTCAGCGATACAGGCAAATGATCAGCGACGCCCGTCAAAATCCCGAAGAGCAGCCGGACATCACACCGGACGATTACATCGCTCCGGCACCTCGTGTGTCGGTGCAGGCCTTTTGCGAGACCGTGGAAACCGCAGCCGCCGTGCGATCGGCGGGCGAAGACCGCCGCCTCGGCAAGGCCCATCTCACGGTTCAAATGGGCGGCATGGCTACCGCCATCGAAGCCTATCGCACCGTGCCTACTCCGAACGTGATCATCCTGGAAACCGAGGCCCGCAGCGATATCCTTGCCGGCCTCGATCAGCTCGCAACCGTGTGCGATCCCGGAACCCGCGTCGTCGTGATCGGCACTGACAACGATGTCACGCCCTATCGCGAACTGGTGCGCCGCGGCGTCAGCGACTACGTCATTGGGCCGGTCAACGCGCTCGAAGTGGTGCGCTCGATCTGCGGCCTGTTCTCGGCGTCGGAGGCAATAGCCGTCGGCCGGATCATCGCAATCGTCGGGGCCAAGGGCGGCGTCGGCGCATCCACCGTCGCGCACAATGTGGCCTGGGCGATCGCGCGCGACCTCGCGCTGGATTCCGTCGTCACCGATCTCGACCTCGCGTTCGGCACCGCCGGTCTCGACTACAATCAGGATCCATTGCAGGGCATCGCCAATGCGGTGTTCTCGGGAGATCGGCCCGACAGCGCACTCATGGAACGCTTGCTGTCGAAATGCACCGACCACCTCAGCCTGCTGGCGGCGCCGGCGACGCTCGAGCGGGTCTACGACTTCGGCGAGCAGGCCTTCGATGCGATCTTCGATACGTTACGGATGACGACATCCTGCATTGTGCTGGACGTTCCACACCAATGGTCGGGGTGGACCAAGCGCGCCCTGGTCGGCGCGGATGATATCCTGATCGTTGCCGAGCCGGACCTCGCCAATCTACGCAATGCCAAGAACATGTTGAATATGCTGAAAGGGTCGCGGCCCAACGACCGGACGCCGCTGTATTGTCTCAATCAGGTCGGCATGCCGAAGCGCCCGGAAATCACCACGCGCGAATTCGCCAAGGCGATCGAGAGCCAGCCGATCGCGGCCATTCCGTTCGATTCGCGAATGTTCGGCACGGCTGCCAACAACGGCCAGATGATCGCGGAAATCTCCGCGAACCATCGCACCGCCGAAATGTTTTCGCAGATCGCGCGACGGCTGACGGGCCACAGCGAGATCAAAAAGCCGCGGCGTTCGTTCCTGTCGCCAATCATCAAGAGGTTGCGAGCAGGTAAGGCCTAGCGTGGAGTGCCGCAGCGTTTCACTGCGTGCAACGGATCACGGACGACGCAGCCCGATGTCCATTGGCTAAGGTCAATCAGGCCGCCCGACACCGGCCACCGGTATCTTTTCCGCGTCCGCACGCGCATTCTCTTTCCGAGACAACAGTCGCCTCAGATAAGCGACATTCGCCGCCGCCTCCTCGGCCGGCCGGTCGGCCTTCACAATGCTTTCAGCCTCGGCAAGACGGCCCTGCAGGCCAACCACCAGCGCCAGATTCTGCCGCACGCGCGGATCCGCATCGGCGCGGCTATAGGCGCGGCGCAAAATCTCCTCCGCTTTGGGCAGATCTTTTGAAAGGACGTAGGAAAGGCCGAGATTGGACAGCACCGAAGATTCTTCGGGCGCGATTCTCAGCGCGCTCGCGTAGTACTGCCGTGCTTCGTCGTATCGGCCAAGTTGATCGAGTACAGTTCCCTGAGCCGAGAGGATCCGCCAATCGGGATCGTCTGGGGTATGGGCGCGGCTGAGGACGTCGAATGCCTGTTGGAAATTGCCATTGTCCGCCAGCGCTCGCCCATAACCGGCAAGAAGCGTCTTGTTACCGGGGTGAGCGATCGTAGCCTGTTCGAGCACCGCGACCGCCTGGGACCGCTGCCCCGCGGCTCGGAGCGCCTTTCCGTATTGCAACGCCGCGTCGGCGTCCTTGGGGTTGGCGCGAAAGCGATCGCCATAGGATTCTACGTCGCGCCGAGGGTCGGCGGCGCGGCTTGCTTCGGTTTTCTCGCCCAGCGACCCCGTGATATCCCCCGTAATATCGGAGGTGCCCGCGGTCTGGCAGCTACAGAGCCCCAACACCAAAATCGCGAACGATGCCGTTGATGCAAGAAGTCTCGCGAAGCAACATTGCTGAAGCAACTGCCGGAGCATTTACTGACCTATGGTCGGCGACTGACCAGAAATGCTCACAGTTTAACCCTAACGTTCGGTTAAACTGGGCTTTTCGATCTAATCGATGAATTCAGCGCCGAATTCGCAACCGATCCGCCATGCCAGCCGACATTGGCGTGGATGGCCCGTTGACAATATGATGGTGAATTCAGCGGGAATGTCGAGATATTCGGCGATTACCTTCACGCCGCCCGCCGACACGTCCGTGATCGTGCAGTCGCGCGGCAACGAGCCGGCCCCGAATAGGATCTTCGCGACCCTTTTGCACAGACGACGTTCGCTTCTACGTCGATTCATCAACATGTCGATCCTTCGCCTTGCTCGATAATGGTTCATCCGGCATTGCAGCCGTTTTACAGAACAATTATTGGCATACGCATAGCGGGATCTCTCGCAATGTATCTGTTTTCTTTGAATTCTTTTTACCGAGTTCCTCAGACATTGTCTCGAAACGCCCGTGAATGCCATAAATGCCGGAGTAAGAATCCCGCGCTGCAAGTATCCCGCTTGAATGCAGAAATGCTTTCTCGCTTCAGACATAAACGCTGTTTCAGATTTCATAATTGGATTTCCGTTCCCAGCGTTTTGCCGGGTCTGCGTTTGGAGCCGTAAGCGGACATCCATCAGGCCAAGCGCCACTTCCGAAAAATGTCAGGGACGGAAGTCATCCCTCCATTCGACCATCGCGTCGGCGCGGCGAGGAGCGAGTCAGGAATGGATAGGCCGTAGATACGGCGAAAGCCTTGTCGGTCACGCCTAGCGTTCGTTCCGCATGTAGGGGCTGCGTTCGGAGACCAGTTTTAGATTGGGGTCGGCATCAAGGGTTGGCTGAGGCGATACCCTCATCTCAGACAGCCTCTCCACGCCTGCTTTGATCTCAAGATCCGCAATGAAGAGCACCAGGGTGATGAAAAATCCGGCACCGAAGATCAGAAAGGTCCACTTCATAGGGCTTCTCCCGTGGAATTCTGCTTTCAATGCACAAATGGGGCCAACGTTAGGGGGTTCGCTGCATGTCAGCTTTGGGGGGCATTCGCGCCGATTTCGGGTGGTCCGCGATATGTCCGGGTATCGGGGGTGGTCTCGGACATGCCAGCCGCCGCATCGCTGGCGGCCACGACAGGCTCGCAGCCATCAAAAAAGCCGGCGGTCTCGCGACGCGCCGGCTCCTCAATTGGAAATATCAGCAGCTGCTCACACCTTGACCAGCGGGCCTCGTGAGGCCGGGCCCTTCGACCCGCCGCTGGAACCACTCGATTTCGGCTTGCGCGGCACGCTGCGCTTGCGCGTGCCGGGCAGTTTCTCCGGCTTCGGCGTCACCGGCCCCTCGACATACTCGAAGCCGATTTTTTCCTGCCCGGCCTCCGTGCTCGCCTCGTCCTTCACCAGCACGACGCGGACATGGCCGCCGCCCTTGAGCTTGCCGAACAGCACCTCGTCCGCCAGCGGCTTCTTGATGTGCTCCTGAATCACGCGTGCCATCGGCCGCGCGCCCATCTGCTCATCGTAGCCATGCTGAATCAGCCAGGCCTTGGCCGGCTCCGACAATTCGATGGTCACGTCGCGGTCGGCAAGCTGCGCCTCGAGTTGCAGCACGAACTTCTCGACCACCATGCCGATCACTTCGGCATTGAGATGCGCGAACGAGATGATGGCATCCAGCCGGTTGCGGAATTCAGGTGCGAACTGGCGATTGATCGCTTCGTGATCGTCGCCTTCGCGCTTGTTGCGCGTGAAGCCGAACGCCTGGCGCGCCAGGTCGGCGGCGCCCGCATTGGTAGTCATGATCAGGATGACGTTACGGAAATTGACCTGCTTGCCGTTATGGTCGGTCAGCCGGCCATGATCCATGATCTGCAGCAGCACGTTGTAAAGATCCGGATGCGCCTTCTCGATTTCGTCGAGCAACACCACGCAGTGCGGATGCTGATCCACCCCGTCGGTGAGCAGGCCGCCCTGGTCGAAGCCGACATAGCCCGGGGGCGCACCGATCAGGCGCGACACCGTGTGCCGCTCCATATATTCCGACATGTCGAACCGGAGCAGTTCGACGCCAAGGGAAGCGGCGAGCTGCTTTGCCACCTCGGTCTTGCCGACGCCGGTTGGACCCGAGAACAGATAGGAGCCGATCGGCTTCTCCGGCTCGCGCAATCCGGCCCGCGCCAGCTTGATCGACGCCGACAGTGCGTCGATCGCCTTGTCCTGGCCGAACACCACGCGTTTCAGCGTCTGTTCGAGATGCCTGAGAACCTCGGCATCGTCCTTCGACACGCTCTTGGGCGGAATCCGCGCCATGGTCGCAATGGTGGTCTCGATTTCCTTGATGCCGATGACTTTCTTGCGCTTGTTCTCCGCGACCAGCATCTGCGCGGCGCCGGATTCATCGATCACGTCGATCGCCTTGTCCGGCAGTTTGCGGTCGTGGATGTAGCGCGACGACAGCTGCACCGCGGCCTCGATGGCCTCATTGGTATATTTCAGCTTGTGGTAGTCCTCGAAATAGGGTTTCAGCCCCTTGAGGATGGCGATCGCATCCTCCACCGTCGGCTCATTGATATCGATCTTCTGGAACCGGCGCACCAGCGCGCGATCCTTTTCAAAATGCTGGCGATATTCCTTGTAAGTGGTCGAGCCCATGCAGCGGATGGTGCCCGACGCAAGCGCCGGCTTTAATAGATTGGAGGCGTCCATCGCGCCGCCGGAAGTGGCGCCCGCGCCGATCACGGTGTGAATTTCATCGATGAACAGGATGGCGTTGGGATGCGCCTCGAGTTCCTTGAGGACCTGCTTCAGCCGCTCCTCGAAATCGCCGCGATAGCGGGTTCCGGCGAGCAGCGTGCCCATGTCGAGCGAGAACACCGTCGCCGCCGCCAATACCTCCGGCACTTCGCTGTCGACGATGCGTTTCGCAAGCCCCTCGGCGATCGCGGTCTTGCCAACGCCAGCTTCCCCGACGAACAGCGGATTATTCTTCTGCCGGCGGCAGAGTACCTGGATGGCGCGGTTGATCTCGGAATTTCGTCCGATCACCGGATCGATCTTGCCGTCGCGCGCCTTCTTGTTGAGGTTCACGCAGTAAGTATCGAGCGCCTCGCCCTTCTTCTTGGAATCCTCATTGCCCTTGGTCTCGGTCTCCTCGTCGACCCCGCGCACCGGCCGCGCCTCGGATACCCCGGGCCGCTTGGCGATGCCGTGGCTGATGTAGTTGACCGCGTCGTAGCGCGTCATGTCCTGCTCCTGCAGGAAATAGGCGGCATGGCTTTCGCGCTCCGCGAAGATCGCGATCAACACGTTGGCGCCGGTGACTTCCTCGCGGCCGGATGACTGGACGTGAATCACCGCGCGCTGGATCACGCGCTGGAAGCCCGCGGTCGGCTTGGCGTCGTCGGCCCCGTCCGTGACCAGATTTTCGAACTCGGTTTCGAGATAGTTGACGAGACTGGTGCGCAGCTTGTCGAGATCGACGCTGCAGGCGCGCATGACCGCGGCCGCATCCGAGTCATCGATCAGCGACAGCAGAAGGTGTTCAAGCGTCGCATATTGGTGATGACGCTCGTTTGCAATCGCCAGCGCACGATGCAGGGATTGTTCAAGGCTCTGGGAAAAAGTCGGCATTCGCGTCCTCTATGGCCCCCGCCATCATGATCGCCGTTGCCCGGTCAGGCAACAACAACCTTTGTCATATATAGTTACACCCGATCACAGCGAAAGACCGGTTCCCGCGACTCATTTACGCCCGGACCGCAGGCTTGCGTCCGGTAGAACAGGCAGCGCCCGGGAAAGCGGTGCGCCGGTCTGATCCATCGCATTCCTAATGCAAAACCCGTTCCCATTTTGACGGATTTCGCGCGGCGCTACTTCTTTTCCATCACGCATTGCAGGGGATGCTGGTGCTTGCGCGCAAAATCCATCACTTGCGTCACCTTGGTCTCGGCGATCTCGTAGGTGAACACTCCGCACTCCCCGATTCCATGATGGTGGACGTGCAGCATGATCTTGGTCGCGGCTTCGACATCCTTCTGGAAGAATTTCTCCAGGACGTGAACGACAAATTCCATCGGCGTGTAATCGTCGTTCAATATCAGGACCCGATAGAGGTTCGGGCGCTTTGTCTTGGGCTTGACCTTGGCGATAACGGACGTGGCCGGACCGCCGGCGCCCCCAGCGCGGTTCTCATCGTTGCCCATTCGGGGAGCAGATGCACCGACGGCTGACCGCACGGACGAATCAATTCTGGAAGTTAATTGCAACATGGCACAGGCGTTCGAAATCCCCACGGGAAACCGGACAGCGACCAGGCGATGTTCTCCTGCCGGAGCCATCTAAAGAGTTCCCAGACACGCTTTCCAGATCGCCGCTCCCGGCCGGCCCGACCCATCAACTGGATCAATAACACGAATATGGGTCTGCCTTCGGTTCGCCGCAAGCGCGCAATTATTGGTCAAATGCGGCTGGCGGCGGGCCCGATTCCCGGTTCGGCGATCAGGCCAAGGTTAATCAATTCTGACGGATTTGACAAAGCAAGACCACCAGCCGTTTAGCCGCCATTGACGATAGCGACCGGCTTTGGAGGCCGATTCGCG
>OCZT010001014.1_pt1 | contig 28840 bp, 41 predicted proteins | sample 1539031 | NCBI WGS metagenome assembly OCZT01 (sample SAMEA3539308, study PRJEB22396) | soil metagenome | biome: tundra; feature: field; material: soil | place: USA | collected 2010-05 | depth 0.15 m | reverse complement strand
TATATTATACCAGACTATAGATACAATAGTTAAAACTTTAGCTGCTTAGTACCCTTTGGAGTTCTTCGTCATACAAACGGTTCTTTTTATATTTAGGCATAAATTGATCATAACAAGAAAAGATTTATGAAGCAAGAGCTAGCAAAATCTATGCGGTTGCCAATCATGTCCATCGCGAGTGTCGGCGCCAAATACAGGAGCTAACACCGCCAGGACTATAAGAAAAACTAAAACCTCAACCATGTGGCAATGCAGGGGGCAAGAGTTCGGGCCTCTTTAACAAAAAGCATGGGAAGGTTTTTAGAATAAATAAAAGATTCATCATTCTATCTTATCAGGTGGGAGACCGTGATTTCAACTTTGCTAACTTTCGACTCTATTTCGACCATGTTTGGGCACTTTATAAAATCGATCTGCCATAATGGTTTTGAAATATGGTAATATAAAATCATGCTTAATGCAGGAAAAGTGATAAAAGAAGCACGATGGCGCTCGGGTGATACTTTAGGCGAATTTGCCCAAAAACTTGGAGTATCTGATCGCCAATTAAGGACATGGGAAAAAGGATTTGATAATCTAGATTTTAACATTGTGCAAAAAGCCTTGGAGTTGGCAAATCTGGAACTGGATCTCGCGACCTTAGACAACAGTGACGAAGAGCTTATTCTCGAAATGGAGAAATATACTCCAACCGAACGAGCAGAGTACATGGCGCAGTTATATAGAATAGAACAAGAGCTACATAATGCGGTTCTGATCGAATAAATGCCTTTTCCTTTATCTCCAGAAAAATTACTTAAAACTCTGAATAAGTACTCTGTTGAATTTATAGTTATAGGTTTATTTGGCGCAGGTATTCACGGGTATACGATTAGAACTGGCGATATTGATATTTGTCCTGCTCCTGATTTGGATAACTTAGAAAAACTAGCTCTAGCGTTGGAAGAACTGGAAGGAAGGGCTGTAGACCCAACGATTTTAATACTCGACGCATATACTTTAGAACACGCAGGAATACTTCAAGTATTTACAAAATATGGCAAACTTGACATAAGCCCAAAACCTTCTGGTACTCAGGGATATGGAGAATTAGTTGAAAGAGCTAAAACGTTTTCAATCTGGGATACAACAGTAAATGTCGCCGCTTTTGAGGATATAATTTTAACGAAAATAACGGCAGATCGTCCTAAAGATAGGGCTGCCTTGCCTGGTATGAGGAAATTCATCTCACGCCAAATAGAAGCAGAAAAAGAGAAAAAGAATTTAGAAGGCGAAGAAATCGAATAAAAGCTTCAACTTTGCTAACTTTCGACTCTATTTCGACCATTCTTTTTAGCTCGGTATAAAGCCAAATCTGCATTACTTCTTATTTCTTCGTATGTAGAATTGGAAGTAGAGGCCACGCCGAGACTGATAGTGCAGGGTTTTGAATAACCTTCTATCGTTAACTCCGACACTGTTTTACGTAATCTTTCGGCCAAAATTATCGCCCCATCAAGCTCTACGTGTGGTAGAGCAATAGATATTTCTTCTCCTCCAATGCGACCAATAAAATCACTATCGCGAATACTGGACTTTAGAATTTTTCCAAGTACCCGTAAAATCTCATCCCCCATGTCATGACCATAGGCGTCGTTTACGGACTTAAAATAGTCGATATCAATTGCAATTAAAGAAACCGGATAACTATAACGCTTACTTTCGGCAATTTCCTTATCCCAAGCTTCGTCAAAACCTCTTCGGTTTAATAACTCAGTAAGCGAATCTGTTTTGGCGATAATTTCTAGTGCCTTTCTATTCGCCTCGGCTTCAAATCCCTTAGCTGCATTTACCATATTAATTCTGTAAGCGAATAACGAGAGAAAACCAACGGTTGCTAAGGCCAGAGAGCCATTACTCCGTGAGAATAAAACGGCAGCAACTAAAATAGAGAAAGCGCTTGTGCCTCCATACTGAACGGCAATATTTTTAAAAACAGGAACAAGAATTTGTTTAAATGCTTGAACTGTTGTTAGCTTGATGACAACAGTGACGGGGATAACGTTCATTATAAATATTGTTAAAGCTACGAAAGCTGCGATTATAACAAACTTTAGTTCTGTAGAATTTCCGATCAAAGCAATATTTCTTTCGAGGTAAAGCTCTTGAAAAAGAAGAGAACCTAATCCGTATATTACTAGATACACTGACGCATCGAAAGTAAGACGATAAAGACGATATCCTTTAGAAAAAGTATTTCTGGTAAAAAGAGAGGAGAGACTGAGTAAGGAAACTAATGGCGGCGGCAAAAGAAACGCTCCGATGATTAATGGTACATAACTTAAATTGAAAGAAAGCCTGATTGATTGAGCAGGAATGTCATTGATGGCAAAAAGAACAGAAAAAATAAATAGAAAAAGAGCAATTGTGAAATTGTTTAAATAACCGTTAGGATAAGGAACTCCTAGAGCATTAGGCAGATTTAAAACATCTACGATAAAAACAGAAATTCCGACTGAGGAAAGCAAGAGGATGTAAATTTTAGCTGCTAGCCGTAGTTTTGAAAAAGGTGGGGGTTGAGAAGTTGGGCTTTCCTGTCTAAACTTGGTTAACTGTTGCTTTAGCCAGAGCTTATAATCAGTGATGAGCATCATTCTGTAAGTATATCGCGAAGTCCTTTATGACAATCTGGAAAGAGGGTTTTGAATAGAGATGAGTTGATAAAATAGGAATATAATAAAGAGGTGACCAGCAAAGAAAAAGAATCTAGAAAAAAGACGGCAAATCTCATCATTAAAGATGAACTTGATCGTGCCGGAATTATGGGAAGTATCTCAAAATTCAAAAGCGAGGAACTCCCTATAGAAACGGTTGGAATTATGGGAGATCAACGTACATATCAAAAAGTTGTATGCGTCCAAATTCTTTCTAAGAACTCTCAACCGACTAATTTACCTTACGACGTCTTAGAGGCAATTTCTTCTCGAATTACCAACGAAATTCCTGGGATAAATAAAGTTGTTTACGACGTAACTCCTAAAGACAAAGGTTTAACGCTTTAATAAATCTTGTAAAACTGCCATTCTGACGTAAAGACCGTTATCGCTTTGCATAAAATAAACACTTCGTGGATCCGAATCACATTCTGGGGCAATTTCCTCAAGTCGAGGCAAGGGATGCATTAATAACGCATTCTCCTTCATTTCTTGTAGCGTCTCTAGGGTTATCTTGTATGGGATAAAGGTTGGAGTTTCTAAAGGTAACCTCTCGGCTTGAACGCGAGTTTGGTAAAAAACATCTCCAGTTGTGATAACAGAGGGTAGGTCTTCCAATTCCTGTACGCTAATACCCTGTTCTTCTAACCTAAGCTTAATTTCACCAGGAAGTTTGAACGAAGGTGGGGATACTAATGATAGTTTTATCTCATGGTAATTGTGTAAAAGGTTACATAATGAATGTATAGTTCTTCCGTATTTCAAATCGCCGATCAAAACCAGATGTTTACCGTCTATTTGTCCTAATCTGTCTTGGATTGTATAAAGATCTAGTAAGGCTTGAGTAGGATGTTCTCCGCTACCATCTCCTGCATTAATGATTGGTACTGAACTGCTTTCGACAGCAATTTTTGAAGAGCCTTCTTGAGAATGTCGTAAGGCAATTACATCACAATAAGCTCCAACAACACGAATAGTATCGGAGAGACTTTCTCCTTTGGCTATCGAACTGAATTCTGAAGCATTTTCAGTACTTAAAACGCCGCCACCCATTTTTAGCATAGCTGACTCAAAACTTAATCTTGTTCTGGTGCTTGGTTCATAAAATAAGGTTGTAAGAATTTTATTTCTGCCGACTCGACGAAAATATTCAGGATGTTGCTTAATTTTTTTGACTTTTGAAAATAAAACATCTAGGGCGGCTCTGTCGTATTGGTTAGCACTGATTAAATGTTTCATTTTCTCACCCGAATAATTCTGGCAAAGTATACCAAATTTAATAGGTTCTGTATTGAATGCACCACTGTCCGGGGAAAGTCCTTGTAAATTTTGGATAATGTCAGTATGGAAAAATGTTGTGGACATGAGAGAGAAGAAATCAAAAAAGTCGTTTCGAAGGTTATGGAATTTCGGAAAGAGCAAGAACTTAATCGTCGTCAACCCGACGATTGGGGCTTGGCCACAAAGCAATACAGTAAGAAAGCGGGAACTTTAGCAGAACGTACAATTTTAGGGGTGGGAGCATATCGAGTGGTGCTTGAATTATGCCAAGAGCATGTTTTGAAAGTAGAACCTGGAGGAAGCTATTCTACGAGATGGGAAACTAAAATATGGAATTCTGCCTCTGAAGAAACACGACAAAAGCTTTGCCCAATTATTGATTTTGAAATTCGGAAAAACGGCAGTTGGGTTCTCATGCCAAAATGTAAAAATATTGCTCAGATGACTCAGGCAGTACTGGATAAATTTGAAGATATGTTTAGTTGGTTTACTGATATTCATGGAGATAACATTGGCAAACTTGATAAAAGATGGGTGGCAATTGATTATGGATATACGGACAATCCTAAGAAAACAAATCGAGAATTAACGATGGGTCTTGTTTAAGAAAACATCTGAGAAGGAGCTGCGGTCTATGGCAAGAGCGCAATACGTTAGCTTAATCTAGAAATTGAGCTTGTCCTTCTGGCTAAAATTTTTCTTGCAAGTACAGGGTTTTAACTTTGTGGTTAGAAAGAAGATTTATATTCAAGCTATGTTATAATTGGTCTCAATAAAAGTAAAGGATCGTAAAATGGCAAAGAAAAACCTAAAAGAAACTAGTACAGCAGACCTTAGAGAGGTTGATCTGTTTCTTGATGAACTTCGCGCTGGAATCGGAGATAGAAAATACGACGAATTAACCGAACGCCTGAAGCAAGCGCGAAAAAAAAGACGGAAATTTTTCTTAGGACTGGCCGCAAAGCGAGAAAATAGTGGAATGTCGCAAATAGAAGTTGCTAGAGAAATGGGATTATCTGAGGTCATTATAATTAAATTAGAAGGAGGGCTTTTAGACCCAAAATATTCTTTGTTGGAGCGATATGCGGTTGTAATTGGATTTAATTTAAATAGTAAGTTATCTAAAGGTAAGAAAAAGACATGACTGAAGAAAGCGGACCTAAAGTTCCCAAAAGATTGCGATATACTCAAGCTCAAGTCGAAAAAATGGGCCCACTATCTGCTTTTCAAGTTGCAGAGCTGATTTATGCCAAAGAACTTGTTGGAATTGATCGAATCGAATCGCTCCAGGATAAACTTCGTAAGTTTGAATGGAAGAAAAATGGACGTTGTCCAGAATGTAATGAGATTAAAACTCATGGGCACGATTATTGGTGTCAAATGAAGCTTGCTCTGGATAAAATAAAACTAACGGGATAATAATTTTCAATAAAAAGGTTCTTGGCGGTTTGGCGTGGTACAATAACTGGACAATTGCAAAGGAGCGATATGGAAGAGATAAAAACTAAAGTTGAATTAAATGGCGTAGCCAAACCTCGCAGACAAGTAAAGAAACGTGGAGTACCACCCAGGGCTGCTTCTAGCGTTAGGGCCAAAAAGCTGGTTGTTGAGGACCTCTCTGAGAATAAAGAAGAGGACAAGACTCCACTTTGGAAAAATGAAAAAGCAAGAAAAATTTTCCACGTCTCACTGGTGGTTCTTACTGTGACGGGAGTTGCGGGCAAGATTCTCAGAAAACATAAAGGAAAGCATTCGGACGGGCAAGGTTGGTGAAAAATGGAATTGACGGAAAGAGCAGGAGTACTCAACCCTGCAGATTTTGATAGACCACTATGTGGATGTGGCGAACCTAGAAGTGAGCACGTAAACGGAATTGGAGAATGCAATTTGGAGTGTGGTTGTCAATCTTATAAAGCCACCAAAGACAGCGTTGAAAACTGGCTAATGGCAATGCGAGTGCGTCAAACCGAGCTTGCTCCGGCATAAACGGGTTTGGTTTAAAGAGGCGAAATGGAAGAATATAATTTTGACAAACTTCTGGGTTATTTCGCGAACACAACTGTGCTTGCTTGGACACTTGGGTGGGACGAAACAATGGTGGCAGAATGGCATACTCATAATGTCGCAAAACCTCATAAAACGAAAATCCGGCAAGTACTTCTCCTTGTTGAGCTCTGCAATGAGGCGCGTGCATATCTTTCTACCGATACTGACGTTGGTGCCTGGGTAAACCAGCCGCTGCCGGATCTACATGAGAGTACTCCTGCACAGTGGATACAAATCAAAGGTGTTGCTGGCTTACGGGAATTAACTTATGGCATGGCCGACTGGATGCCGAAAACGCCTAATGGCGAGCTTGAACCAATCGATGAGGATGCTGCCATTGCTGCTATGCTTGCTACTTCCGAAAAAGACGAAGGCGTACGCGAATTCCGCCGAATGCTCGCCAGTTTAAAAAAGGAAGGAGCATGAAAAAAGCTTCTGACGCAGAATCAGAATTATCCAAAAAACTGCAGAACGAAGTCGCAGAGAACAAAGAGATGCTTGAGCTTTTAAAAGAAATTGAGTGGGGCGGATCTCAAAATAATGCGTTTGTGCCACAATGCCCAGCTTGTGGACGTGCGGGAGATCGTTTGCCCTATGTGCATTATGCGGGATGTAAACTTGCTGCGATTCTACGTAAGGATAGCCAAAAAGAAAAACTTCTATAACTTAGAAATAGATTTTCGGTTCTAGTCCCAATCTAGCGATAAATTTGACGTCAAAATATTTTCCGCAGAGATTTTGAGAGGAGTGTCACCGTAATAATGGATAGAACCATATATTCCTAGGCAATCCTGCCAGGTTCCTAAAGCCCTGTTCCACTTGCTGAATAAACGACCTTCTGTTTGCCCAAGCGTATAGGTGAGCGGCTCGGCTATAGATTCGCCATCAGGTTCTATGTGTTTCTGATTGAAGGCCGATAGTGGCATAGCTATAATGACAGCTCGCCCTCCCTCTTCTTCTGCCACAACTTCAGCATAATATTGAGCAACTTCTATAGTGCCCCAGTATGAAGGCGAGCTAAGTCCCTTTTCTAAAATTCGAGAAGTATATTTGGAAGAAGTACCGTGATAGAGATGGCGTTGGTCTTTGTTTGACATCTATCAATTATAACGGTTTCGACGGGGCATGGTGAGGCCGCTCAATTCAATCATGAGATCTGCGTTAACATAACGGTACGTTCGTAACGCCTTGTAATATGTCGAATTGATTAACTAATTTCTTTGCGATATTTAGCGGCGAGCATGGCAGAAACACTCCAGGCTTGAATTTCTTGCGGAGGCTGTTCTACACGGTTCATTGTTTGGGTTCTGGTGTTCCAAACGTCTACAATTCGAGAATTGAGTAAAGGGATGGAACCATTCGCTCCAGAAGCAAATTCGGGAAAAGAGTGATGGGTTTTTACCACATCGCAAATTCGACATATTAAATCCAAACCCTCTTGTCGATATCCGTGTCGAAGCAATCCTTGAGCTATGTAATAGGTATCCCAAAGCCACACAGAACCGTTATGATAAGCTCCTGGTTTAAAGAGTTTTTCTTTGTTAGAAAGAGTTCTGATTCCGCTAGCGTTTAACATTTCTTTGGACATAAGCACATTCACGGTCTGCTCTACATATTTTCTCAAGTTTTTATTTTCCAATAGAGAAGAATTGAGCAAATGTCCCATGTTAGAAGTTTTAATTTCTAATTGAGAATAACCAGAAGTACCTTTTTCTAACCCGATAACAAAAAAATTTTGCGAACCAGTAATGCTCCAAAAAGAGGCCAGGGTTTGCTCTTTCAATAAAGGCGCTCTTACGTTAATTTGGCCGTAATAATTGAGAGCTTCACGATGGCTTAGGAGCTTGTTTGTTTCCAGAATTTGGCATAAGGATTGACTTTCTAAAAGTGCGTCATACGCCAAAGCCTGAACTTCAACAGAAGCTATACCGTTATCGAAATTAGCTATTGTGCCATCTTTATGAAAATAAGAATCGAAAGAATCTTTCCAAACTTGGTTTCCAATTCCAAGCGGGTTTTGTCTTTTGTATTCTAGCAATCCCAATGGACTCTCATTGAGTTTTTGGAGCAGCCAATTAAGAGATTTTTCAAAAGCATGAACCAGGTTGTGTTCTTGTTTGTCTTTGCCTGTATAAGTTTTCAGCATAGTTTCAACGCCTTCTTGTGCACAGAGTCGTGTGAGCAAAAGCAAAAAAGAAGGAGTGGAATCTATTGAACCGTAATAAGGCCAACCCCAACCTTGTTCTTTTCTAATTATCTTTCGAATGGCATCGGTAGATGGGCGATCCTCGTGGATGATTTTTCCCGGTTCTTCCTCGCTCGTTTTACTATTTCGAATACCTTGCAATGAGGCAAGCTTTAAAGAAGTGGAGATTGCTAATCTAGGAAAAATCGGAAGTAAATCTAGAGCTACCCTGATCGCGTCTCTTGCGAACAGGGCTTCATAAAGAGATAATTCAGGGATTGCATGGTTCTCAATATGTTTAGTGGCTGCTAAAGAAGGCCCGCGTAGTCCGATTTCACTAAAATGCCTAACTCTAGTAAGCTGCTTTAGCGCTTTGATGGCACTGGGCAAAGATTGTTGCTTGATTATGTTTATATATTGAACGTTAGCAAGTTCGTCATCAGGTAATAAAAAAGGAACTAGATCAGGAATTTGCTTCTGCAAATTCTCGGTAATACTAGCCGGAAGTATTTTCATTTCAGAATTAAACCACAAAACCAAACTTTAAAGTATGTCGTTGTAGATCTCTAAATATTTCTTGGCCATTACTTTTGGAGAAAAACGTTCGCGAGCATATTTTGCGCAAGCTTTTCGATCTATACTTCCAATTTCCTTTATAGCATCAACCATCTCTTGCTCATCGGCAACCAGAAAACCACTTGTTCCGGGAAGAATAATTTCGGGAGCAGCACCTCTAGGAAAAGCTACTACTGGAGTCCCGCTAACCATAGCTTCGGCCATAAAAAGCCCAAAGGGTTCTTCCCACATTAAGGGCGCAAGAGCAACTGTAGCTCCAGAGAGTAGGCTTGCCTTTTGTTCTCCGGCGACTTGAGGTATGTAAACTACCTTATCGCCATCAATATGTGGGTTTATTTGTTCTGCAAAATATTTTCCCCCTGTCCCAGAATCTACTTTACCAGCTAAAACTAAGCGCATGTTTAAAGACTTAGCTACACTTATCGCGATATGTTGACCTTTCTCTGGAGTAATTCGGGCTAATAAAAGTAAATAGGGCGGATTCGCTGGAGCGTGAGCACGATGAAGGTTCTTTATGTCAACTGCGTTATAGGCTGTTCCGGCCCAAGGCAATTCAGGAGCCTGCTTTTTCTGAAAATCACTTATGGCAGCAAACTTTATGTCTTCGCTAAATTCATGGTAAAGGGTGCGCTCTATTTCGCTTATAGAACCGTGTACGGTGTGAAGGGCCGGAACATCCTTGATAAATGAAGCAGCTAAAAGTCCGATAAGCATGTGATCATGAATAAGATCCAAAGACTTTAGTTTGGAAATCTTTTTATAAACTCTGGCGATGAAAGTTAGTTCCCGATAGTAACCATGAGGAAATCCAAGATCTTCTCGCCAAGCCTCCTCCGCGAACTCGTTGGTTCCGTAGCTGGAGCCTTTAGACGCAAATAGACTGACTCGATGTCCATCGCGTTTTAACTCTTGAACTAAAAGATGGACAACTAGTTCAATACCGCCATATCCGTTTGGAGGAACTGGGTACCAAGGAGGGGCAACCATAGCGATGTGCAGTTTAGAACTTTTTGCTTTCACAGTTCAAGAATAGCAGATTTTAGGGCTTATTGCCGTTTCTCATGCTAGAATTTCAGGCCTGAAATGATGCCAGGGTCATTTTTAAACTGCTTAAAGGTATAGCTTAAGCTTTCTGAAGAGCCGGAAATAGCCATTCCAAAGTATACCTCTCTAAGATGATATAATGAAGGAGTAGAAGCCGGATAAAAGACGAGACTATCTCTATTTTATCCTTTTGTAAAAGGAACAGAGCAAAATGGCCAAATGTTTGGGGGCGCACTCTAGAGATGAAATTGATTCTGTAGTGGAACATGTTTTCTACGTTGCGCAATGTGCGGCGGAAGATGAAGAAGTGGAAATTGACGAACTTGATTTGGCCGAAACGAAAGTTAGGGGACTTAGATGGGCTCCAAAAGGATATCGTCACTTAGGAAATGGGCAAAGTAGAGTGGTGGTTGCTCTCTGTTCTCAGCACGTTTTAAAAATTGACGTAATGGGAAATCAGAATCTAGAAGAACTACAATATTGGCGACAAGCGGATAAAATCAGCAAATTATATTTGTGTCCGATCCTTAAGGCACATATGTCTCCGCGATGTGAATGGCTTTTGATGGCAAGATGTAAACTCATCAATGATTTGCACTTCGACCTGCTTCAAGAAACGCTAACAAATGAAAAGTTACACGCAAAGGCGGATTTAGTTTTCCAAAATCTAGGTTACTTGGATGGAGAAATTGTGGTTTTAGATTATGGAAATGTGCGAATGAGGCATAAAACCTTAGTTGATAAACTGGAAAGAACCTTTGAGTTAACGGGATTTTAATTTCCTGTAGCCGTTATCTATGATATAGTACTTGAAGATGGGTTGAGCAGGAACTCTCAAAATAGGTGATCCTTATTCGAGATAATCCTGTCATCTCATCTATTTTTATTTAAGCGCGCAAAGACTTAAAGAACTCCCGTCTTTAGAAAAGCTATCGTGGTGATAATTCCTGCAACTAAAAGCAGTGCTCCCATCATGCGATGGGTTGATGGGCTGTCGCCTTCAAGAACAGGAAAAAGCTCTCCCCGTCCCTTATAAAAATTTGCCATTCCTGTGCTTGCTCCAAAAATATTCAAAAGAAAAAATAAACCGAGTAGACCTAGAAGTAGAGGGCCTAAAAGAAGAAACCATGCAAGCATTTGAGATCTCCGAAGTTTGAGGTTCAAAGTATACTCTGCTTTAACTGCGGAAGGGTGTTTTATATTGTAAAACACAGGAATTTGATGAGATCCCTGTGGGACAAGGATGGTATACTCTTTATAGACATTTGAATCGAGGTATTTAGATTGAGCACTACAACAATGATTCCCTGGTCTGAGGTTGCGTTTATGGCGCATAGCATCGACCAGGTTGGAGCTAATGAAAGAGCCGCCGATTTAGCTAAACGGTCGATTAAGAAAGCCTATAAACTAGAACTTTTAAACTTTGCGACTTCAAGTATTGACCTTACAACTCTTGAAGGCTCTGATACTCCTGGACGGGTAATGACGCTTTGCAAGAAAGGCATTCGACCTAACCCGGCTGACCCGGACGTGCCTTCGGTGGCTGCAATTTGCGTATATCCAGCCCAGGTTGCGACTGCGGTAGGTTGTCTTAAGGGAACGAGAATTGGAATTGCTTCAGTAGCAACAGGATTTCCGTCTGGACAAACCTCACTTAAAATAAAAATCGAAGAGATTATGCAGGCCATAGAGGACGGAGCAACTGAAATAGATATAGTTATCAATAGAGGGGCTTTCCTTAGTGGTAATTATGGACGAGTTTACGAAGAGATTGCACTCGCTAAAAAAGCTTGTGGAATGGCGCGTCTCAAAACTATTCTAGAAGTTGGAGAACTTGGAAGCTACGACCAAGTTCGTAAGGCTAGTGTTCTAGCAATGGCTGCTGGTTCTGATTTCATCAAGACTTCTACTGGCAAAATTCAACCTGCGGCAACTCTGCCTTTTGCTCTTATTATGATGCAAGCTATTGCTGACTTTTACGACTATACCGGACAAAGAATTGGCTTCAAAGCTGCCGGAGGAATTAAAACCTCGAAACAAGCTCTGGCTTATATTGTTATTGCCTCAGAAGTTCTTGGAAAAGAATGGATCTCACCGAGCATGTTCAGGATTGGGGCTAGTACCCTTCTAAATGACCTCTTGATGCAGATTGCTAAAGAAAAGACCGGAAACTATCAGGGCGAAGATTACTTCACTAAGGATTGATAATGATGAATGAGTTGAGCGAAAAAAGAGATAAGTTTTCACCCGTGATGAATTACGCTCCTTCGTTGGAGTCGACAAGCATTGTAAATATTGCTGAGCGAAATGAGCTTTTTATTGGTGGGAAAATGGTAAAACCTAGTTCTAAGAAGTATTTTGACACAATTAACCCTTCGACTGAAGAGAAGCTTTCGGAAATTGCTATGGCTAATGCTACGGATGTGGATCGTGCAGTCCTGGCTGCCACTAAAGCTTTTGGAGAATGGACAGAACTCTCTCCTGCAACAAGAGCTAAATATATCTTCAGACTGTCTCGTCTACTTCAAGAACGCTCTCGTGAGTTTGCGGTCTTGGAGACTATGGATGGCGGCAAACCTATTAAAGAATCTCGTGACGTAGATATCCCACTGGCTTCGGCTCACTTTTTCTACTACGCAGGATGGGCCGATAAACTGGAGTGGGCATTCCCAAATAGAAAAATGAGACCAGTAGGAGTTTGTGGACAAATTATTCCTTGGAACTTTCCGCTTCTTATGTTGGCTTGGAAAATAGCTCCGGCTTTGGCTGCGGGTAATACAGTAGTGCTAAAACCTGCCGAAACAACATCGCTGTCTGCTCTTCTTTTTGCCGATGTTTGTCAGCAAGCCGAACTTCCTCCGGGAGTTGTGAATATTATTACGGGAGCCGGAGAAACAGGGGCGTCGTTGGTGGCTCATCCCGGTGTGGATAAAGTTGCCTTTACGGGATCAACGGAGGTGGGAAAGAAATTAATTCAATCTCTTGCTGGTAAAAACGAGCATCTTTCCTTGGAGCTTGGAGGCAAGGCTGCCAATATCGTTTTTGAAGATGCTGCCTTGGATCAAGTCGTCGAAGGAATTATCAACGGCATTTTCTTTAATCAAGGACATGTTTGTTGTGCAGGGAGCCGTTTGTTAGTGCAAGAATCTATTCTGGAACCACTTATGCGTAAGGTAAAGAGAAGAATGCAAACTTTGCGGGTTGGAGACCCTCTGGATAAGAACACAGACGTTGGAGCAATCAACTCTAGAATGCAACTTGATAAAATCAAGGAATTTGTACAGAGTGGAATTGACGAAGGCGCAGAGATCTATCAACCAGATTGTGAACTGCCTCGACAGGGTTACTGGTTTAGACCAACCCTTTTCACAAACGTCGCCCAGTCCAATCGGATCGCTCAAGAAGAAATCTTTGGTCCCGTCCTGTCGGTACTGACGTTCCGAACTCCGGATGAGGCGGTCGATAAAGCTAATAACACCGCTTACGGACTCTCAGCAGGAGTATGGACGGAAAAGTCTTCTAAAGTTCTCTGGATGGCCCAGAAGCTACGCGCAGGAGTGATATGGGCTAATACTTATAATAAATTTGATCCTGCTGCTCCTTTTGGAGGCTATAAGGAATCAGGATTTGGGCGTGAAGGCGGAGTGCACGGACTTTTGCCATATATGATGGAGGACGTCTAATGCTAAATGTTGATAAGACTTATAAACTTCTTATTGGTGGCGCTTTTGTTCGCTCTGAGTCGGGGCGTACTTATAAAGTCGGAGAAAAAAATGTTCCTCTAGGGTCTCGTAAAGATTTACGAGATGCAATTAGGGTAGCCCGTGTAGCCCAATCTGGTTGGGCTAGTAAAACGGACTTTAATCGTGGACAAATTTTATACCGCACTGCTGAAATGTTGGATGCGCGTCAAGACGAGTTTAGGTTCTTACCGGGAATGAACGGGAAAGAGGTTAACGAATCTGTTGATGCGCTGGTTTATTATGCTGGATGGTGCGATAAAATAGCTCAAGTTGCAGGGACAGTTAATCCAGTGAACGGTGCTTATTTCAACTTTACTTTCCCTGAACCAATGGGAGTTGTGGGAATTGTGACTGCTAAAAACTCCAGTTTGACAGAAGTGGTTAAACAAATTGCCGTAGCTGTGGCTGGCGGAAATACTGTTGTGGTTCTTCTGCCGGAAAACGATCCTATTCCGTCTCTAACGATGGCAGAAATTTATAACACTAGCGACTATCCTGCTGGGGTTATTAATCTTATTAGCGGAAAAACTCAAGAAATGTTGCCTCATCTTGGCGCACATATGGATGTTAATGCAATTGATACTACTGGTTGTTCGGCAGGGCAAGAAGCGGAATTGGAGATGTTGGCCGCAGGGAATGTCAAAAGAATTGTTAGAAACCAAACGAAGAACACTCCGTTTTCTATTATCAATTTAATGGAAATGAAGACGGTCTGGCATCCGGTTGGAAATTAGCTATATTTTCCTCAATTGAGCTGCGAAGCTTATGACCCTGAAAAGGATGGAGATTCTTGACATAAAGCAGGTAGCAATTTTTAGAACTAGTTGTATCTTGGCTTTCGAAAGAGCATAATTCTCTGTATGATAACTGCACCATCCAGACAGGACCGTAGAACTGAATTGAGAGTGGCAGATGCTACGTCTCCAAGTCCAGAAATTCAAAAGATCAAAATGGAGATTCGCGACTCCTTGCACCTCTTTGATGAGGGAATGAATCACGAAGCTACTAATAAACTCCTTAACGTGCTTGAAGAACTTTCCCGTTTCTAGCAATCTTCTTTTGTGGATGGAAAACTTCTGTAGGGAATCCAATAAAATCCCTGCTCTGAAAATGGTATAATTAGAAAAATCAGAGGTTAATTGAATGACTAAGAAAGAAGTAAAAATTGGTGTTATTGCCTTGGGGCTTCATGCGCAAAGAGGTCACTTAGACCACCTGAGCAAGATACCTCAAGCTAAAATCATTGCTGTGTGCGATCCTTCTGAAAAGGCCAGGGAAAAGTTTAAAAGCACTGATAATATTAGCGTTTTTAAGAATGAAGATGAATTGCTGCATAATCCTTTTTTAGATGCAGTTATCATTTGTAGTCCAGATAGATTTCATACATCATCTTTGAGAAAAGCAGTACTTGCGGGCAAACACGTTCTGGTAGAAAAACCTGTAGGAGAAAATATGGAAGATCTTCAGATAATTGAAGAATCGTTGGCTCTGGCTAAACAAAAAGGATTAATCATTACCAGTTGCCATATTCGAAGATTCGATCCACCTTTCGTTTGGATGCATGATCATAGAAAAGATTTCGAAAAGCGATTTGGTCCAGTTCTCGAAATTCGATTCGACTTCTTCTATCATAAACCTAGTAAAACAGGATTGCATAAGGGATTGTTGATAGACCATATTAATCATGAAATCGACTTGGTGCATTATCTTGTCGGATATTCTCCGTTTAGGGCAAATAAACTTATTGATTCACCAACAAGATATAGTGCAAATGGTGTTAGAGAAGACGGAATTACTTTTTCTTTTATGGGAAGTCGAACGCTTGAATCTTATGTGTATGGAGAAGTTCTGGCGATTAGATTCGAAAGAGGAGAAGTTTCTATCAACACCGAAACAGCTAATGCAACTGTGACTAACTTTGAAACTGGTTCTGTAGAAAGGTTAAATTCTGGAAGGACAAATTATGATCAGAGGTGTTTGGGAGTTAATCAAAATTTTGTAAATGCGATTCTTAGCAAAGGAAAAAATTACCTCACAGATAGAGATTTGATTATCAATACAAAAATGGGGATTGAACTGACCCTAAAGAATAGTTTTAGCGATAATTACCAGAAATAATGGGTGGGAAGTTTTGAATAACCAGGTCCGGTTGAAAACGGTGCGGCGCTGACTATTCGTATGTCCGCTTGCTGTCCGCTGCATAACTATACTATTGAATATATAAGGATAATTTAGGAAAAGCGATTGATGAGTTCTCAGATACAATCTTCGAATTTTCATACTAAGACGCCTTTGAGTTTTGCGGAAAGAGAAAAAACATTTTTCCTTGAAACGGAAACTGATGCTTTTGATGTTGCCGAAAAAACTGCCAAATTTTTAGCTAAACATGCCTCTACGGTAGTGGCTCTAGCTTTCTTTGGAGTTGAGACGGTTTCGTTGGTTGGGATGCCCATTATTGGCGTTTACTTACCAACGATATCAGGCCTAGCTCCAATTGCTCAAGCCATAACTAGCTTTACTTCCAGTAAATTTTTCCAAAGCGTTCTCCAACCAATTGTCAATACTTTCGCAATAGGTTTTCTTGGCAAGAAACTTTTAAATGCAAGTAAGGATTTTGATAAAGAAAAAGAAAAAAAGAAAAATGAGCTACAGAAAATAATGAAGAAAACACAGGAAACTAGACGTAGAACTCATAGACGTCGACGAGCGATTTCCTTAGGCATGTAATACAATAAATTACATGAAGATTAAAACTGATAGATTTTCTGTCCAAGCACCCGCAGATTGGGACGCTCAAGCTGGACAATTAGAAGAAAGTGATTCTTATAACGTTGTTTTCGAAAAGAAATTCTCAGATAAAAACATCTCTAGAATTGTTTTATCCAGCGCTCCTTCTCTTTTTCCAACAGAAGAAACTTTGAAATCAGAAGAATTATGGGATATGTCATTAGAGGCAATTGATAAATTCTTTGAACATCCAGTACAGGATCCAGAAATGATTTGGATAGATGAGGTTGAATGTTTAGCTGCAGATTTTAATTTTGAAATAGCCGACGAAGTTGTTGGCGGAGAGATTATAATGGCATTCAACAATGATTATGAACATATGTTTATTGCGATGAGTTCGGTTGGGTATATGGAAGAAACGTTAAACACATTTTATGATCTTATTGATTCATTGAATTGGACTTAAAGCCCGTTTTTCTTTTTTATCATTAATTTAACGAGAAAATTAATCAAATAAATAGATGATGAAAAAACCAAGGCTACTGTAAGAAGAGTTTCGTGAGAAAGATTGCTATTACTGGCCCATAAAAAGGCAACAGCAAATCCAACGATGGCTATGAGAATGCCTGTCAAAACTTTGAGATTCATTCGTCCATTATGCATTCTTTTTCAGAAAAGGACAATCACCAAATCTCAAAAGAAAATGATAGTATAGAAAAGGATATTTGAAAGATGGATAAAGATAATAACTTCAAAGAACTGGATTGCATTCCAACTGCGATATTAGAACGACATTTACCGGTTGCTCCAGGAGGCATGAGAAATTGGAATGATATTCATTGTGAGTGCGGGGCGGTGTGTTCTATGGCTGGTCACTGGTATGCACACGTTCTTGAAGCAGTTGAACAAGAAGAAAATGAAGGGGAATAAAAATGGTTAGTACAGGACATGGTTCGGTTGAATTTACGGAAACGGATAAAGAGCTATGGCTGAAATTCCGACAAGAAAACGGGATAACAGATGAACCAACAGAAGCAGATATATGGCATTCGGATCTTTTGGCTCGTATTGCTAAAGGCGGACCTGTATTTGTGACTCCGCCACCCCTTTCGTATTCTTATCCTTGGGTGAATCTTATGTTAGAGGGATGGAGCGAGTCGGTTGGATTTGAGGAACCATATATTTGGAAATCCAAACAGTCAGAGGACCCTGGCAATGGCAAATTGATGCTAGCTCAATATCCGTGGACAATTGAAGAAGAGTATATTCCAGAACACGGATATTCTAAAGAAGGATGGGAGAGATTAGGCAAGAAGGCCTGGCGAGTGAACACAAGAGGACTAACAGCTTTTGTCGAATGGGGAGGGATACAACGTAGCCATGCATTAGTAGCGGGGCCAAATAGAAACTGGGAGGGCAATGCGGAACCGATGGGAGAATTGTGCTATGGTATCTGGCTGGAAGGAGGACCACAACCTCAAATCTTATTAGAGAAGAAATTAACGGGTAATAAATAAATTGAAAAGCCAATTAACGTTAAATGAACCAGGAAGGAAAAGATGGAGCATCCAATTGGACCCTGAAGACATTCCTGGACCTTCGGAAGAATTTCTAAAATTGATCCGCAATGGATTACAGGGGGCGCCGTATATTAATGCATGGACAGTCGACGAATTTATAAAAGGTATCAGAATGAGCGTTGAAGAAAAACTCTGAATTAAAGGGAGAAAGATTTATCTGGCAATAATAATCCTTTGGTGACATATGAAATAGCTAATTCATAGACGCTCTCAAAATTCTTCTTTTGTATAATATTACGACTATAATCCTTAAGAATTCCTGAACGATCTGTGGTATTTAAAACCCAACTGTCTGCAACTCGATAAATTTTAGCTTGTCGATTTTTGTTTAAATCTAAATCAATCAAAGCTAATTCTTTGACGGCTTGGTTATCTAAAGAGAGCATTACCTTACTATCGCCCACAAGCTTGATAACAGGATTGACTTCTAGATTGTCGACGATCTTGTCACTTTCTTCCAAATATTGATCAAATTCCATTTTATCTTCTTGAACTTGTTCATTTAATTCCTGGGTTAGGAAAAAAGTCTGAAGAAGTTTTCTTTCGTCTTGGTTTTTAGTTTCCATTCCTTCAGTATAAACGATAATTAATGTCTAAGAATGATAGCTTGGTTGTCTAGCAAAATCAAATGTTTCGTAAACTATTGACCTTTTTATTGAGGTTCGTGTAATAATGTTTGAAGTTGACTTGTGCAGTGTTGAATACCAATCGAACGTTCTGATTCGTCGAGACCAAAGATAGCCATTTCATTTCTCCTTGTACTACAAAAATTGAAAAATAAGTAAATAAATCCTATACGTCTAGTTTGATTTCTGATATATTGGCTTTTATAATTGAGAAACTCCAAAAGGTAGGTGATTGATCAATGACTGACCACGAGGTACCTTGCGAGACACAGAAACCTTTGGAATCTATACGCCAAACAGACCTAACCAATTTAAAGAAATTGCGTACCCATAACGATAAACTTGCCGATCAGGTTATAAAGAAACAGCGTGTTAATAATAAAAAACTTATCGAAGAAAATGAAAAGTTGCGATCTGAAAACCATCACCTAAGAACTGAAATGAAACAAGACCGAAGAAAATCGGACAGGATGGGCCGGAGACCTATGCCTTTTATCGGCCCTGAAATGACAGAAGAGTTTGTCGGTCTGGAAGATTTGCCAGAATGGTCCTTGGAACAGGAGTTGATTCACGAACAGGCCAAATACTCTCTTGGGTACACCTCCTCAAGTTTACAAAATCTATATATTGACTTTGTTGATAGAATTGCTCAAACGCCTTTTTCTATAGAGATGAAACAAACGTTGGATATGGAAGCTCGTAAAATGTGTGATCGGTTAAATCGTCAGGACTCAGCCCATCGTTCGTTTGATGAGGTTTGTACCTACCTCATGAAACTTCCATTGGATAAATATAATTTTCCTGTAGGGGATTTAAAAGAAACACGCGAACGTTTGAATGAGGCTTTATATGGAGCGCAAGATTTAAAAGAATGGGGAATGAGACAGTTGGCAATACTAGCTTTGGCGCAAAAAAGAAAGGCTAATTTCAAAGCAAAGGCTAATCCCCTCTTGCTCCTTGGACCTCCGGGTACGGGCAAAACTTTCGGAGTCCAAGCCATAAGCTCTATGATGGGACGATCTTGTGCTCAGGTGTCGCTTGGGGGACGTTCGGACGCAGTTTCTTTGAAAGGATCTGACAGGCTTTATTCCAAATCAAGCCCAGGCAAGATACTTTCAAACCTGGTTCATTCCCAATGCATGAACCCAATTGTCCTTTTGGACGAATTAGACAAGATGGATCCAAATGGTTCAAACGGAGATCCATACGATATTATCTTGCAAATTACTGACAAAAAACAGAACGAAGAATTCGTGGACGATTATGTGGATGTTCCAATTAATCTTTCTAGAGTATTATGGGTAGCTACTGCCAATAATGTAGATTCTATTCCTGACCCGGTAAGAGATCGTTTTGTCGTTGTAGAGTTCGCGTCTTATTCTCTTAAAGAAAAAATGGCGATAGCCAAAGGTTGGATGATTCCGGCTTTACGGGAAGACTTCTCATATATGAAAGAAGACGAAATTATCCTTGAAGATGAAGCTATAGAATACTTGATTCTCAACCATTGCAAAGAAGAAGGAGTTCGAAAACTTCAAATGAGACTTCAGCGTTTAATGGAGAAAGCTATTGCGGAAATTGCCTTTGGAGCCAAAAAGATAATGATAGATATGCCTTTAGCTGATAAATGGCTTAGCGAAACAAAGGAATTAGGAACTAAGGAGATAGGATTTAAGTTAGCTCAAGTTTCTTTATAAATCTAAAACAGATCTAGTCTTAGCAGAATATAGCGTTGAAGTTATGCAATCTTCTATCATTTCTAACCAATAGGTGCCCATCGAAACGGGCTTGAGAAAATATTGATTGGGAGTGAAATCGGGTTTATAAACTAAAGTTTCATACCCTTTATTTCGATTTCCTACTTCCTCAAAAAACATGGCAAGATTTTTCGAAGGATTTGGCATCGACCAGGCCCGGTGGAAGCCATGGTTCGCAAAATACCCAAGTAGATGGTATGAGTAGGGCGTGTAGTTTGCGGAAAATTCTTCTAGGTTAGACGTCGGATCTAGAGCTTTTTGTTTTAGCAATCTGGCCATTTCGTCTTCGCCAATATTCGTTAAAGGAAGAGAATGCTCTTTGTTATTTTGAACCAGAAGCAATTTTGTTTCTCCAGACGTTGTGCACGTTAATTCAAACGATGGACGTAAGCGACGCAAATTCACTGCCTTTAAAGGAAAAGTGTATATCCCTTCTTGCAGACCTAATTTTTTCCACTCTTCTTTGCTTAGACAATTTGCCTTATAGCGGTTAAAGGAACTCAAAAATAAGTATCCGGTTGGTTCGTTAAAAGGTATCCAAAGATAAGAGTGGAGGTCAAGTCTTCTTCTCAAATCGGCATTAATGTATTCCATCACTTAAAGAATACCATCCTGGATTTGGCTGATTTCAGGATGGAAGAAAAAATAACTATTGTTCGAATCCTAGAACTACGCCCTTAGGTTTATAATGCGCATCAAGTTCTTCGATGCCAAAAAAGATCTTGATACCTTGAAGCTGAGCGTAGGCAACCTCGTCATCAGCCCCCTTAGACTTTCCGGGAAGACGGAGTAAAGCTTCGCATTGATCGAGCCAACTAAGGTTGTACTTGAGCCAATGCTTGTAAGCAAGGGGCTTAAGCTCGTATAGGAAATGAGTTAGGTGTGGACAAAAAGGATTATATCCATTGGCTAACAAAGTGTGCCAGGCTTCCTCGGCCCGTTGGACATTCTCGTCTTTATTGCCGCCCGAGTATGGGGATGATATATACACTCTGGGGCTTGGTTTACGACGTCTTCTGGACATAATTCTCTCCTCTAATCTTCCTTTATTATACCAAAAACAGGGAACACAAGTTTGAGAAAATAGGCGACGAATAACTAAAATCTGCTATTCTTAGAGTATAAGGTTGTGAGGAGAGTATGAATTTTTTAGCGAGGATTAAGAAAGAACGAATGTGGCAAAACGAGACCCCGGTTTCAAACGAAGGGGAACTAGAAGAGACCTTTGTTACACCTGTTAAGAAAGCTTTGGAAGAAATCAAAAATTCGGGAATGATGTATCGAGACGGCAGCTATTTTGACTATACATTTGATGGGAGTGATTTTTGGCAACCTCAATTTAGCTTTAAAATTAAAGGTGGCGAAGTGAACGGGAAATATTTTATAAAATTTATCCCTCGTTCGGATAAATCAATTTTAACAATATTATATGAACCTAACCGTATTGTTCGAAGGAACTGGTTTGAAACAACTGAACAGCTTTTACGGGATATGTCTAAAAATTTAAAACCATCTCTTAAAACTTTGGACCCGGACTAAAATAGATTAAATCCTAATCCAAAAAACAAGACCATATCCGACCGGCTATTTCTGCCTCCTGTGGGGATAGATGGATATAACAGAAAGGATATCTGAGGTTGAAGCGTAAGAAGATGCTATACTGAAAATGTAATTTTTGGGAGGCGGTATGACTTTTTTAGAAATTCTTAGAGAAGAGTAAGAAATGGCTAGACTTAAAATTGCTCAAATTAATAGCGATGCCGAACTTGCTTTTGTTAGGCCTATTAGAAAAGCGCTGGAGGAAATTATCTGGGATTCTGCTATGGTTAATTTAGACGGCAGCGAATTTGAATATGAATATAATGAAATGCATAACTATAAGGACAAGGCCTATTTTCCACAATTTAGGTTCAAAATAAATAACGATCACGAATGTTTGATTAGCTATCATGCTAATGACGACAAACCGTTTGTAATTGAGCTAGTGGCAGCCAATGGATCAGTTCGGTCAGGAGGAGATCTTGAAACTTTAGATGGGCTTCTGCACGGAATGGCGAAATATTTGGTAGTTTCACTAAAACATGGCGACAATTTCTATCCTAAAAGAATCCAAGAACAGCTTAAGCTTCAAGAAAGAATGGAGCTTTAGCGACTAGAGTTTTCGGTCCTCTGACTCTGTGCTAAATTTGATATAATTCTTGATATTGTAGGAGAAGCAAGATGGAACCGAGTTATAGTGTTTGCAAGGTATTTGAAAAGAGCGAGGAGAATCCGGCATATTGTGCAATTTGTGGTTGGCCTAGAGCTGCCCATCCTTATCCAACTGGATATATATGTCCTTCCTGCAGTGAACCGATGGATGTAACCAAAAGGCTTGCGGAAGTCGAAGTTCAAGAAGATAATAGTGCCGATATAAAGAGCTTTATGGTTACCGAATTGATGTGCCCAAATGGACATCCTTGGTATTCGGAGGCTCTTTAAAGAGTTTTTCCGGGACTCTGGTAGGCGCTCTTTTCGGCAAATGCCTTTAAGCCAAATTTCTTCTCATAATTTCTGACTCCTAAGCGAAGGAAAAACTGTCTTAACCTGGAATCTAACTGGGAAGTATTTCTCTCGCTTAGAGTGACTTTTACAACTGGCGCAATCAAGTTTACGCTTGCTTTACTGATATAAAGAACGCTTTGAGGATCTCCTTCAGCATCTAGATATTTATCTTCAATCCAGCGCAAAATAGTTCGCTTTGAAACCGTAAGAAATTCCGCAGCCTCACCTACTGTTAAAGTATCCCGAGATAGCATTTGAAATCAGCTTAGCATTATCTTGGGATGACAAAAGATCCAAGATTGTAACTGTTGAAAAAGATTGCCTTAAACTTCTAGTTCAGAATCGCGATCGGGAGCTGTGGAAGTTATCCATTTTGGTAGCTGAAAGTTGCGCCAAGTTTTTTCTTCTTGAGCGCGTAGTTTATTATACTGCGTTGTACTACCTACTAGCCAATCTCCAAGCAGAGCGCCCCTGCTAGTCCCATCTCCTACATAGGTTGGATCTAGAGTTTTTCCAAATTTCTTGAAATCTAGTGGTTCTGCCAAATGCCACGCCACGTTGGAGGTCTTGATCTCTTTATTGTTCTTAGCCTCTCTCATGGTTTCAGACGCGAAATCATCAAGCGCTTGTTGAACTTCGTGTGCCTTTTTATCTACCATTTTCAGACATCTTACACATTCAGGAATATTTTCTTGCTCTAAAAAATCAGACGCTACTTTAACTGCCTGGGATAGCATAAAGGCTTCTTTAGCTGTATATTTTTTTAAATCTCCATCTAAAGTTTTCCTAAGAAAAGGCTGCTTTATTAAGTCTGTAAATTCATTAGAAGGTTTTCCTTCAAGTTCCTCTAAAAAGAGCTTCGGAGAGAAATCTGGAAAAGCATTACAAACCGCCTGTACCCATTCTTCGATAAAGCGCTTTCTGATCTTTAGTGCATATTGCCCGATTGCCGGGCTTATTGTTCCTGTGAGCAGAAGAGCTATCGCTACGTCATACTCTTGCCGCATCAAGGATAGCGACTTGGGTTCTGGAGAGATCTCTTTGCTCATTTTTAACGCTCCTACTTATTTTAGTTTAACAGAATGGTATTACTGGTTACTGTGTTTTTATGATAGCACGTCTGTGTATTGCTATTCAATTATGCTTTATAACGATTACGTGACTTTTCTAAAGTTTTGAGAGATAATACCTGAGATGAGTAAAGTTAAATTTAAACCCGAATCCGAACCTGTTGATAAATATAAATCTGCTATATGGACCTTTCTTCTGGAAATAAAAGATCCGCAAAATATGCCGATGATAGCTGCAAGCCTATTGTTAGGTCCTACTTCTGTTCAAAATGCATTGACCTTATTATTGACTGATGGCTTGATAAAAATTGTTCGAGAAGACAAAAAGGACGCCGAAGGAGCTAAGCGATATTATTTTCAGCCATCGGAATATGTCATGTCAGAAGAGGCCAGATTAGCTTTGGAGTATATCCGCAAGGCTAAGAGACCTGTTGATGCCCAGGATATTGTATATGGAGTTAAGGAATTTTGGTCACCTTGGCAGGTTAGAGACGTTATGCAAGAGCTGGCAAATGTGCAACTTATTGAGATTGTTGAACCTGCAGATGTCATTATGAAATTTTCGGCAAAAGCGATTCCGCCCAAAGATCGGAAAACCATCAATTACATGAAAAAAACTCCAGGAATTCAACGCATGCTAACTTCGGCTTTAGAAAAAGAATTCAAGGATGAAAAACCTAAACCATGGTACAAACGGTTTGCTTAAATTCTAATTTTTTCTAATATGCTTTTTGGCGTATTCGTTGGCATCCCAGGAATCAAGATTCTTATTAACCGGACCTTTCATTTCGCTCCATTGACCTAAAGCAGCTTCGAATTCTTCGTCTTCAATATCCCAAAGATTTGGACTCTCTTGAGTTAGATTCGCAAAAATCTGCCCGAGTCTCCAATCTGGCCTTTCTTCCCAAAAAGACTCTAGCATTTTGATAATTCTAGGGATTCTCTGAGGATCTCTCATTTGGTAATAATAACATGCTGTCGCAGAGTATACTCCTTTCTTGCAGCTAAACCATCAGCTTGACATCCATAATGGCTGGCTGTCTAAATTGCGATATAATCAAGAGGAAGGAGGTGAGGAAATAGTGCTGAGTAGCGAATCGATAGATAAAGAAAACTGCTCTATAGGAAAAAGCGAAGCCTTTCAAGTAGGTGCAGACGAATGGCTGAGTTATATTAAGCAGAATAACATTGGTGGGACGTCCGATAATGGAATTGCGATTTGGCTACCCTCAGGAAGATCCTGGGGATATGTATTTATGCCCGAAAGTGGATTGATTAGAGGAAATAATGATTTGGCTCAATGCGTCACTAAAATCTTTCTTCCATCGCAAGATTTTTCGAGAAAAAAGAAGTTGAAGGTTAAACTGGCGGTTCTAACGAGATCTGAAACTGCTTGTTGTAATATGCGTGGAGCTATAAATATTTGGAATCTTGGTGGAATAGAGGGGAAGATCGGGCGCGTTTCGTTTATGCATAAACTTGATCTTCAGGATAAGGACAAATTGAATTTGCTTTTTAAACCTTTGTTTAAAGAAGTGATTTACGACCTATATGTAGAGAATCAGCAGAAATCTCAACCAAAACCCCTGGGCACACTAGCATTTAACTCTCCTTCTGGAACTGAATCTTTTTTCTGGGATATTGAAACAACTGTTGATCCTCAAAAAGTTCATCATAAACTGCGCTATTCTTTTGGTGGCCCTGGCGGAATTTATATGGCACATGCCTTAAGACATAGCCAGATTAAGAATCAAATCACAGAGCTTTATTATCCGGATAAAACCAGAGAGGTTCTAGGATTATAATGAGTTGGAATGCTGTGGTTGATGACTGCAAGAAGAATCGTATTGTGATTCGTGCAGAAAGTGTCGAAAACTGGAAGGAATGGTCCGAAAGAGATATTGTTCATGACCTATCAGAACCCGCATTCCTTTTTTGGGTTCCAGAAAAGTCATCTCAAGGCTATATGATTGCCTTGGACGAAAATGACTATAATGACTTTTATACAGTCCCGTTTGCTGATGTGACTAAATTTGAGCTTCCCAAAGAGCGTTATTATAATGATGTTCAGACATTAGTTCCTAGTGAACTTCTTGATATTAGCAAGCTAGATTTTTCTTCTCCTGAATGTTGTAAAACTCATACCTGTGTTAATTTTAGAGGGATTTACCGTAAACGAGAAATGGAAAATCCTCTTGTGATTTATAGTTTGATACATCAGGTTAGTTCAAAAGAAAACGCTAAAATTATGAAAGTATTCAAACCACTTCTCTATGGTGAACCTAATTTTAATGGTGAACTAGAAAGTTCTAAAATTCCGGTTCTCAAAGGTCGTCTTTTGACGTATTCGGAAGAAGTTCATAAATATATAACTTGGGGAGTTTGGGATTATGGGAAACGCAAAGAAAAAAGATATCAAATACAAAGTAGTTTTGGAGAAATTGTAAATCCTGGGACTACTGAGCCAACATATCTGGACGCTCCTTTCTTAGGAGATAAAAAAGATTTAAAACAGGCCCTGAAAGATGTAAGGACTAAAATCTTTGTTCGGGCTTATGCAGATAAAACCCTAGATCTTTTAGGAGTGGAATAGAAGCAAATTATTCATTCAAGCTCCTTGCACAAGAAAATTCAAAAAAGAGTAAACTAAGCTTGATGAAAGAGCAATTGCCAGATGGGTCAATTCAAAACGAATATTTGCAAACGGCAATTAAGTACGTAACTCCGGCATACCACTGTTATACCGATATCGTTGTTAGACGAGCACAAGGTTCCTATGTCTACGATACTGATGATAAAGCTTATTTGGATCTTACTTGTGGAATTGGGGTAACTTCTCTAGGGCATGCTCACCCAAAAATTCTAGAAGCAGTGCATAAACAGGTAGATAACCTAATTCATGTTTCGGATGTAACTCGACACGAAAACTATATAGCTCTGGCGAAAAAACTGGTAGAAGTTTCTCCAAAAGGATTGAGCAAAGTCTTCTTCTCTAATTCAGGTTCTGAAGTGGTTGATGGTGCAATAAAATTAGCTAGAAGACTTTCAGGAAGAACTGACATATTAGCTTTCAAAGGAGGGTTTCACGGAAGAACTTATGGCGCTTTAAGCTTGACAACTAGCAAAGAAGATTATCGCCAAGGCTATGCTCCGCTTTTGCCAGGGATTCATTTTGTAGACTATCCAAAACCTTATGCTTGTGGCGGAGAAGATAATGCTATGGAGAAACTGGTTCAACAAATAGAGTCTCTTCGATTCAACATTAATCCTGGAGCTATTGCAGCGGTTATCGTTGAACCAATTTTAGGAGAAGGTGGATATATAGTTCCTCCTCGAAAATTCTTGCCTTATCTAAGAGAATTCTGTAATCAACACGGTATTTTACTTATTGCAGACGAAGTACAATCTGGAATCGCAAGGACTGGAAAAATGTTTGCAGTAGAACATTGGGATGTTTCACCGGATATACTACTTTGCGCCAAGGCTCTTGGATCAGGATTTCCGTTGAGTGCAATCATAGGAACAGACTCGCTGATGTCTGCTTGGACTTCAGGAGCACACGGAACTACTTTTGGGGGTAATCCGGTTGCCTGCGCTTCAGCCTTAGCTGGTTTTGAAGTTATTGAAGAAGACGGTCTGATAGAAAGAGCGGCTACTGTTGGACAGACAACAATAGATCGCCTTAAAACAAACCTTAAGGATGTCGCGGGCGTTGCTGAGGTTAGAGGACTAGGGATGATGATAGGTATTGAATTCTCTGACACTGCTAAATATAAAGCCGGAGATCGTCAGGAAGCCGTTCGTGCTAAATGTTTGGAAAAATCCGTCATCGTTATTTCATGCGGAAGTAAAGATGAAGTTATTCGCTTATTGCCACCTTTGAATATTGCAGAACAGGATTTAGAGAAAGGTCTTTTGATCTTAGAGCAGGCTATTAAAGAAACTGCCTAGAAGTTTGTAAACAGGGACTATCCGACTAAGAGGTCTTATAAGAGCTGATTGAAGTTCTTGCTTGAGTTAGAATAGAGAGATGACCAAGCCTTATGTATCACCTAAAAATATTAATCAAGCAATTGAACAGGCTAGTCGCGCACACTCTCGTTATTGCAACAGCAAAAACGAAGAGCGGCAGAAACTAGAGGATCTCAAAAAAGAAGCTACAGAATTGGAACTGAAACTGACTAGACAACAGGCTTTTTATGAGAAAGAAGTTTTTCGTTTCGTAGAGAACATGACTCAGGCAATCGAATCTCAGGGATTTGAGATCAAATCCGGGCACGGAGCAGAACTTCCGGGAATTGTAGTGGTTGGAGGAGCAAGAGATTTATATTATCAAGTAGAGTTTAGTGAGTCCTTACGCCTACATTTGATGCAACTAACCGACAGGACCTCTGACTTGATCAATCGTCAATTTAGAGTGGGAGGTTATTATCAGCCTCTCAGCTACCAAAGTTTACATAAAGCTAGGGAAATGTCTAATCTAAAGGACAACATTATTGAGGAAATTCCGTGGAGAACAGTTGAATACCAAAAGACTGTGCAGTATCCGCGTTATACCAATCTCCTGTCTGTCATCGAAAAAATAGATGATCGTTATTATGCGATCTTTGGAGAGAAGCCAGATTATTCTAGAAAACACCAAATGATAGGACAAATGGCGCCTAAGGTTAGAGTTTATGACACTTTAGAAGAAGCCGATCATGATATTTTGGCTTGGTTTGAGACGCAACACATTCCGCCTCGTAGAAAAAAGAAAGCAAAAACTTCCGAATTAGGGCTTGGGTAGTTAGAAAAATGATTGAAGATACTGGAGCGTATATAAAAGCTTTCAAAGCGCAAGATTGCAAAAAGGGGAAAATGGAACCGTTGGAGCTTTCGCTAAAAACGCGATGGAGTATAAGGCGGATTCAAACACCAAGTGCAACTATTGATTGTTTTAAACATAACACATCTCCACACCGAAAAATA
>OCZT010001012.1_pt1 | contig 28855 bp, 31 predicted proteins | sample 1539031 | NCBI WGS metagenome assembly OCZT01 (sample SAMEA3539308, study PRJEB22396) | soil metagenome | biome: tundra; feature: field; material: soil | place: USA | collected 2010-05 | depth 0.15 m | reverse complement strand
AAAGTGGTGCCCGCAGCAGGACTCGAACCTGCAACCTTGGGATTAAGAGTCCCCTGCTCTAACCAGTTGAGCCATGCGGGCTAGCCGCCCAACGGTGAGTTTACTCGGCGGGCCGAGATCGGTGAGCGGTTGACCCGAGACCCGGCTCTCCGGCCGACCCGACGTCCCGAAGGGCGTCACGGCGGGCTGGCAAACCCTCGCGTGAACGTTGGGTCCTGAGTGGCCACCGATGCCCCCGCTTCCCATCTCGGGCCGGGTTCGACACCGATGTGTCCTCCTCGGGCCAGGAGGAAGCTCAGCCTGAACGCGCTTCCGGCTCCGACCTGGCTCTCCAGGGAGAGCCGGCCCCCGTGCGCCTGGGCGACGCGGCGGGCCACCGCCAGCCCCAGGCCGGTCCCGGGCGTCCTGGCCGCCCGGGCTGCAGGCAGCCGATAGAACTCAGTGAAGATCGCGGCCTGATCTGCCTGAGCGATGCCGGGTCCGCTGTCGGCTACCTCAACCACCGCGAGGGCGCCACTCCGTCGCAGCGAGAGACGAATGGGACCGGGCGCGGAAGCGTACTTCAAGGCGTTGTCCACCAGGTTGGCGATCGCGCGGGCCAGGAGTTCCGCGTGCCCGTCGATGGCAGGGACATCCCTCTCCAACGCGACCACGAGATCAAACCCTCTAGCTACCGCCAGTTCCCGGTAGATTTCTGCCACGTCTTCGACCTGCCTCGCCAGGTCTACCGCAGTCCAGGAATGACGCGTGCGGTCCAGGGCGCGCGCGCGGCTTAAGTCGCTGAGGCCCTGAACCAGCCCGGTGAGGCGCGTCAGCGAGCGCCCCTGACGAGCGACCGCGTCCCGGAGTTCGGCTGGGCTGCCGTCGGCCAGCTGGGTCAGGACCTCCAATGACTCCTGGGCCAAGAGGAGCGGTCCCCGGAGTTCGTGCACTAGCAGAGAGAGGGTCAGAGCGTCGGAGGTGGGGTCGCTGTCTGTCTCACGGCCGCGGATGACCATGGCAGTCCATTCGGGGGCGACCTTGAGCGGGACCACCTCGACGTCCAGGGTGTGGCCCCCCGCGACTGTCGTGGTAGACCAGGGCCCACTGCCGTCGCCCCGGTGAACCACCCCTCGACGAACACCCTCCAAGGCGGTACTAGCGAGATAGCCGCGCCCATCGACCAGTTCCGACAGCAGCGACGATTGCCGGAAGGTGGGGTTCGAGTAAGCCAGCCGGCCTGAATAGTCGAAGACGGCCACTCCTGCCAGAGAACCCCAGACGATCTCACTCGCCACATCTGAGGCGGGAACCGTCGCGGGCGCCTCGGCGGACCGCCAAGTGCGTCTCATGGCGCAACCTCGAACTTGTAGCCCACGCCTCGCACCGTGTGGACAAATCGAGGTTGGCTGCTGCTGTCGCCGAGCAGGCGCCGCAGCTCGACCACGGCATTGTCAACCGCACGGTTGTAGATGTCGGAGTTGATCCCCCAAACCTGATAGACCAATTGTTCTTTGCGAAGCACCCTCCCGGGCTGGCTGGCCAGAGCGTGCAGTAGGGTGAACAGGCGGCGCGGGAGCCCGATGGGCGTCCCGTCCACGGTGCAGGTCCAGGTCGCCACATCGATCACCAGCCCACCCGTCTCGATCCGGGTGGCGACGGCGCCTCTTCGCTGCAGCAGCCGGCGCACCGCGGCGCGAAGCACGCCGGGGTCCTCTTCCTTGCCTACGTAGACGTCCGCGCCGCTCGAGTATCCCGACACCTTGTCGTACGAGTCGCTCTTGGCGCTGAGCATCACCACCGGAACCTCGTTTCCCGCCTCGCGCAAAGTGCGCAGGACCTCGAAGCCGGTCACCTCGGGCATCGCGTAATCGAGAATGACACAGTCCGGGCTCTCACTGGCGATCCGGCGCAACGCCTCACGGCCTCCCGATGCGCAGGCGACCCGGTACCCGTCGGCAGTCAACAGGTCCGACAGCGCCCGACGGCTGTCTGGATCGTCGTCGACCACGAGTAGTTCGGTTCGGTCCCTAAGTGACACGCACGCTCCTCCACACCTCCGAGCACAGGTTAGCCCCTGCCGCAGTCACTTGCGCAATCAGTGCAAATTCCGTGCGAAACCGGAGCGAGGCCACCGCTCCCATGGGGAGAGGGTCCGGTGGGCGCCGGTCGAGACTCGGTCACCTGCGGGTCCGGGGGCGGACCCAGGAGGGGGGCTGCGAAGTGGAAGAGAGCGAGTTCGGAATCTGGATCAAGCCGCTCCGGGCGGGGGAGCCCGAAGCCGTCGCCTGGATGTTCACCACGTTCAGGGGCGATGTGGAGCGTTGCTTCGGGCACCGGCCGCCGGAGGATCGGGCTGACATGGTCCAGGACGTGTTTGCCGTGGCGATCACCCGGCTACACACATTCCAGGGCGACCGGGAGGCCAGTCTGCGCGCCTGGCTGCGCAGCATTGCCTTCCATCGTTGGCACCATCGATGGGAGGCTGACCAAGTTCGCGCGCGCCATGCCGGACCGTCTCTGGAGGTGCTTTTGGAGACGCATCCAAGTCACCACGCCTTTCGAGACGGAGGCATCGATCCGGCCGAGAAGGTGTGCCAGGCCGACACGGTGCAGTGGGTGCTGTCCCGGCTGACGCCTGGGCAGGCTCGGGTAGTGCATGCGCACTTGATCGAAGGGAGGACCACTCGGGAGATCGCGGCCAACTGGGGCGTGCCTCGGGAGCGGGTCCGGGGGCTGTACAAGCGAGCCATCTCCAAGCTGCGTACCGGTGAGTGCGCGGCCTGGTTGCGCGAGGCCGCCTGACGCCGATGGGAGAAGGCCCGAGCGGCCGTACGCTGAGAGCGGCTGAATTCAAAAGTTACTTAAGGGTCACCAAGCGCAGTCCGGCATTGTCGGTACCGATCGGCGCAGAATCGCGGGCATCGGCGAGGGATCGCCGGTGTCGCTCCGATGGGGATGGGGGCGCCAGAGAGGGGGGTGGCCGGTGAGACGGCAGGCAGCGGTGATACTGGGATTCGTCACCTTCTGCGCGGCCTTGGCCAGCTTCCTCTTCCTGGGCATCGACGCCCAGAGCGGTGAGGTGAGGGTGCTGGTATCCAGCCGCACCATCGCCGCCGGCCAGGTGGTGCGGGCCAACACCGCCGACCTCAGCCCGGGAGGCGAGCTGGTTCATCTGAGCGCAGCCGCCCAGGACGACGTCATCCCGGAGCGCAACTACCGCGAAGTTCAGGGCGCGGTCGCGCTGGTGACCATTCCGGCGGGTGCTCTGATCCTGCGCCACGACCTCGCCTTCGGGTCGGGCGCGTCACTTCGGCAGCTGAGCCTGGACCTCGCCTTCATGCCCTCCGGACTCAGTGCCGGTGATCGGGTGGATCTCTTCGCCGTCTCCGGGTCCCAGGCGGGGAGCGTCGCACCCGGCGCTGACCTGTGCGGCGATACAACCGCAGTGGGATGCGTTGTGCCCCTCGCCCAGGCGGTCGCGGTTATTGCCGCGGATCAGCCCTCACATACGGTCACGATCGCGGTGACGCCGCCCCAGGTCACTCCGTGGCTGCTCATTGACGCCACCGAGCCGATCTGGGCGGTGCCTGCCGGCGCGGTCAGCTGTGAAGGCACTGAACAGGCGATATCCGACCCCTACCAGGCGTTGCTCGCGATTCGTCGCGGCACGGCCGCCAAGAGCTGTTCGCGACCGGTGTCAGCTTCCGGTGCCGGTTAGGTCGATGCGAGCGCTGCTGCGACGGCCCGGAGCGAGCGTGACCCATCTCATCGATGGTGGGTCCGGAATCCCGTCTAAGCGCGGCGGCCGAGGCAGTGTTTTGGGTGTCACCGGAGCCACCGGCGCGCCCGGGCGCACCTTCCTCAGCATCAACTTGGCGGCCGCGCTGGTCACGGAAGGGATGACGGTGGCGCTGGTCGACGCGGATCCGCATTTGGGCGCCGTTGCCGTCCAGCTTGACCTAGCCGAGGATCGCTCCCTGATCTATTTGGCACACGAGGCTGCCCTTAAGCCTGTCGATGATGACTTGATCTCACGGCACCTGCAGACGGTCTCCGGGCTCGACGTTCTCACCGGCCGAGCTGTCGCTGGGCTCGGAGAGGTCGTCCCTGACGGGCTGCTGGGCGACGTCGTGGGCCTGCTCCGGCGCCGATATGACCTGGTCGTCATTGACGTCGGCGCGCTTGACTGTCTCGCTTCCCAGACCGCGGCCCTCGTCTGCCAGATGCTGGTGTGGGCGGTCGTGCCAACCAAGTTGGGGACCGACCTCCTGGACCGCACGCTGTCTGGTCCCCTGGCGAGCCAGGTGCGAACGCGCCCGAGCCTCGTGGTCTTGAACCGACTCGGTAGCCTCACCCTCCGCGATGTCGATCGATCGCTCCGCCGCCGATACGGTATGGCTGTTGCTGCGGCCATTCCCGACCAGTACCGGGCCTGCGTCCAAGCGGAGGATCGTGCCCGTCCGGCCGCACTGACGGGGCCGTTGGCCGGTCCGCTCCGGCGTTGCGCCCGGGTGGTCGCGGCGGCCCTACCCAGGGCAGTGAGCGGCACGAAGGTGGGAGCGGAAGAGGCGCGCCCCCCGCTCGGCCGTGAACCCGTTCGCGAGAGCTTGCGATGAGCATCCGTCAACTTGGAGTTGTTCCCGGCGCGGTGTCGGATGAGCAAATAGCCGAGGCGCGGGTCCTCACCCGCGTGCAGGTGGGAATCACCGAACAGCTGTCGCTGCGGGCGGAGACCCGGGTTCGGGTCGAGGACCGCGCCTGGATCGAGGCACTGGTGCAGGAGGAGGTCGAGCGCTACCATGCGCGGGCGCCACACAACGGCTCGCCGGTACTCGATCGGGACAGCTACGCGATTCTCCGCCGAAGGGTGCTGTTCCGAGTGACTCCGCTGGGCCCGCTGACGGAGTTGCTCGCCGACCCGCTCGTGGAAGAGGTGATCGTCAACGGGCCGCACGAGGTGCTGGTCTTGCGGGACGGAATCCAGGAGGCTGCCGGTGTGGAGTTCGCCTCCGAAGAGGAACTTCTGCAGACCGTCCGACAGATGCTAGGCAACGGCTCGTCCCGGCTGGACCGCGCAAGTCCGATGGTGACGGCGACGCTGGAGGACGGTTCCCGGATCAACGCGGTCCTACCTCCAGTGGCGATGCCAATGGCCGTGACGATTCGACGCCACCAACTTGCCCGATTCGGTCAGCTCGCCGATCTCGCCCACGCCAACACTTTGCCCTGGGAGCTGGTGCCGCTGTTTCAGGCCGCAGTCCTAGCCCGGCTCAATTTCGTGGTGTCGGGAGGAACAGGTAGCGGCAAGACCACGATGCTGAGATTGCTGATCCGTGAGGTCCCGAGCGCCGAGCGAATCATCACGATTGAGGATCAGCGAGAGTTACACGTCAGCGCGGCCGCTGGCGGTCGCGCGAACACCATCTCCCTCGAGGCTCGCGAGGCCAATACCGAGGGTAGTGGCGAAATCACCATCCAGCAGCTGGTGCGTAACGCCCTCCGGCAGCGACCGGACCGCATCTTTGTCGGTGAATCGCGAGGACCCGAGGCGTTAGATGTTATCGACGCGATGGGGACTGGTCATGATGGCAGTGGGACCACCCTGCACGCCAACAGTGTTCGCGACGCACTGACCAGGCTGGCGGCGCTGGTCCGGCGTCACCCGGCCCAGGTTCGCGCCGACCCCGGCGCGGTCGCCCGGGAGATAGCGAACAAGGTCGACATGGTCGTGCACCTGGTTCGGTTCCACGGTCCGGACGGAAGAGATCGGCGGGTGGTCGGCGCACTGGGGCTGGTGACTGGCCAGGTGGAAGGAGAGATCCCGGTGGTGGAGGAGCTCTGTCGCTACGAGCGCGCCCGCGGAGAATGGCGGTGGTCGATCGGTCGGCTCGACGACCTGCCCCCCAAGATCGCTGACAAATTTGAGGGTGCCGGCATCGATCTCAACCTGGTTGTGGCTGCTTTGGGGAGCGCCTCGGTCCGGGGGCGCTAGGGCATGGCCACTCCCCTGATTGGGCTCGCCCTTCTCGGTGCTCTGGCGGCTGGCTGGCTGGTGGTCCTCGTCGTCGCACCAGCCACACGCCACGGCGGTCGCTCGACAGTGCCGACAGTCCCTCGACTACAGTACCTCGCGCGAAACCTCATGGGGCGACTTCCCGCGCTGGCGGGCGCGGCGGTGGCCGGGCTCGTGGCCTACTTGCTGCTGGGGCTCGCCGCTCCAGCCCTAGTTATCGCGACGCTGGGATGGGGCGCTGCCGCAGCGTACCGCCGGTGGCGTCAGGCGCGCAGGTCGGCACAGATCGGCACCGCACTGCTCAGCGCGGTCGATCTGCTCGCCCAGCTACTCCCAGCAGGACACAGCACCCGGCAGTCGCTGGTGGTGCTGGCCGAGAGCGGACCTGTCGAGCTGCGGGGAGAGATCTCCCAAATCCTCGCCCGGGCCGATGATGTGCCGCTGGAAGACGCATTAATCGAAGCTCAACGGCGGTTGCAGCAACCGCTCTTCACCCTGATCGCCGCCGCCCTGACGGTGGGTAATCGGTCAGGGGGCCGTCTGGCGCCGCTACTGCAAGAGCTGAGCCGGGCGGCTCACCAGATTGACGCCGTGCAGGGGCAACTTCGCGCCGAGCAGGCACAGGGCCGCCTGGGCGCCCTGGTGATCGCCGTGATGCCACTTGGGCTGCTGGCGCTTTTGCACGTAGTCAACCCTCAGTACCTGGCCCCGTACTCGACGGTGGGAGGCGAGTTTCTGCTAGGAGGTCTGATTGCCCTGATCGTGATCGGATACGCATGGATGGTGCGGATCCTCCGTCTTCCCCAGCCGGACCTGCTGCCGCTCGCACCCCAGGTGAGGGAGTTCAGCGCCAACACCTCCTCTCGGCGGGCCGGTGCTGGGGCCACGCTTGTCCTGCCGGAGTTGGGGGCGTTCCCGCTAGGCGTCGGCCTCCATGAAGGCCAGGAGCCAGACGCGTGACGTGATGCCCGCCTCACCCTGGAACCTGCAGGCCGTGTTGAGCGCAGCTTTCCTTGCCGCCGCGGCAGGATTTCTCGCGGCAACGTGGCCACGCCGACCGACCGCCGACGAGTGGCTCCGACAACGCGCGGAGCGCCGTTCCAGCGCCCAGAGGGCTGGGCCGAGCGGCGGATGGGCTCGGCTGAGCCTGATCCTCACGCGTCTGGGCGGTGTCGTGAACCGCCGCCTGCCGGCCGCGACCCGCGCCGCGCTGTCCGGTCTGCTCGAGAGGGCGGGAATCAGCACGCCGCCCGAGACGGTCGTGACGATGGCCCTGCTGCTGATGATCGTGCTGGCCAGCGTCCTGCTGGCGCTGGTAGTCCAGGGACTCCTTCCGCCCAGCGCAGCTGTGCTGGCGGTGGTGGCGGTCCCTCTGGTGGTGGCGGCCCGGGTAGTGCAGCTCGCGAGCCGCCACCGCAGGGCGATCGTGGACCAACTCCCGATCTTGGTGGACCTGATGGCCCTTGAGCAGGGCGGGGGCGGCGTCGGGGCGCGAACCGCGATCGAGCTGGTGGTCAATCGGCTGGATGGTGAGGCAGCCATGTTGCTGCGGGACTGCCTCACCTGGTCCGCGACTGCTGGCACTCCCCAGTTAGATCGTCAGTTGGAAAAGGCAGCGGACAGGCTCGGTATTCCCGCACTGTCGGCGCTGGCGGCGGTGGTGCGCGTTCAGCGCGAGGAAGGGGTGTCGACCACTTCGCCTCTGGGCCAGCTCGCCCGCGGGCTGCGAGACCGACAAAAGGACGAGCTGCTGAGCCGTGGGCGCAAGGCGTTGGTGACGATGCTGCTGCCAGTGGCCCTCTGCATTCTGCTCCCTTTCGTGATCATCATTCTCTACCCCGCGCTCGCGCGACTGTCGACGGCCTTTTCGTGAACACGCAGCGGCAGGGTGGGCAGGCGATGATCGAAATGGCCATCGGCGTGACCATCTTTCTGACCGCGAGCCTGGGCGCGGTCCAACTCGGGATCTCGGCGCTGTCCGCCGAGGGAGCTCAGAGCGCAGCCTTGGTGGGAGCGCGCACCGCATCCAGTGCACCACTGCCCGGCGAACCGCTGGCGAGGTTGGCGGCCGGTCAGTCTGCTGCCGCCAGCTCCCTGGAAGCCGCCGTGCTGCACCTGGCTCGGCTCGACACCTGCGCTGAGGCGGAGGTAGCCCCGGGTGGGTGTGGTCTGGCCCTGCAGTGTGTCAGGTACGACGGCGATCTGCCCGTACCCGACACTCTCCAGTCCTGTCCGGAAGGGAGCGTCGGCGCCACGCTGGCGGTGTCACTGGGGCCCTCGCCCGATAACCTCGACGGGAGTCAGAACCCCGCCTGCCATACCACGGACTGCTTCGGTAGCGCGCGCTCCATGGCCCCGTGCGCCCGGACCTTCCCCCCGGGGCGGCTTTTCGTCTGCCTGGCTTATACGTCCTGGCCGGCCACCGCGGTGGATATCTGGGTCAAGGGCACGCTGCGCACCGTGGTTCCGGTCGCCAGCTCCGCCGGTCTGGACGCCCTCCCGGTGAGCGTCCAGCTCCGGCTCCAGGTGGAGGCGCTTACCAGTTGAGCCCCAGCTCTCAACGGGTCGGGCGGAGGGGTCAGGCGCTGGTCGAGTTGGCGATTGTGCTCCCCGTGGTGCTGGTGCTCGGCTGCGGCGCGGTGGCGGTCGTGCAGCTCGCGCGGACCCAGATGGCGATGGAGGCGGCCGCCAGCGCCAGCGCGCTGGTCGGTGCCCGGGGCGGGGACGCGACGGGGGCGTGCCTCGGGGCCCACCAAGAGTTGGCGACCGTCCTTTCGGAGAGCGGCGGATTGCTTCCCACCAGCCTGGCGGACAACCTTCACGGTGGCTGCGTCGGGCCGCTCCCCGACAGCAGCGTGATGCCGGCCGCCTTGGGGGGCGGCTCCTTCGCGCTCTGGTTCGGCTATGGAGGTCAGAACGACAGCTTCTGCCGGGTTGGGACCAGCCCCAGTTCCCGGGCCCCGACGGACGGCGATGTGGTGGCGACCGTCGTCTATCGCCCGGATCTGGACTGGATCCCGTTGATCGGGTCCGGGCTCTCTCCTCGGCTGACCAGCACCGCGACCGAGAAGGTGGACCCCTTCCGCAGCCGCGATCCGCAGGCCGATCCCACCGGCGACGACTGCTGAGGGCGTGATGGGCAGCTATCCGCGGAGCAGCGCGCAGCGAGGTCAGATCCTCCCCATCTTCTGCCTGATGCTGGCCCTGCTCCTCCTGCCCGTGACGGGACTAGCTGTGGATGGCGGCCTGCTGCTGTCCACCCACGCGACCCTGGTGGGTGCCGCCCAGGCTGCTGCGGAGGCCGCCGCCCAAGCGGTTGACGTAACCGCCGTGCAGGACGACGACGCCTTTCAACTCTGCGACACGCCCGACGGCGGCGCCACTTGTGGGAACGGGGTTGGCACCGTTGGCGAAGTGGTCGCCGAGGTGATTCGTGCCAGTTATCCCGGCTCGCCCTCGAGCTGCACTAATGAGGCCACCGCACCAGTGCCGTCCGCCCCCACCCAGGGCTCCGGGTGCGCCTTCGCGGTGGTTTCGAATTGTGCCCTGGCGGCCAATGCCAGGTCCATCACTGGGCCGCCACCTGACGGTGTCACGGTGCTTACCTGGCAGACCGTCCAGCTCCCACTTTCGGTCTTTCCCGGTTGGACGAGCGTCCGGCTGCGCGCTTCTGCAACCGCCTGGATGGAGCACGGATTCGGTGGTCAGAGCGCCCCCGCGGGCGCGGGGGCGCTCTCGTGTTAGGCCTTGCGCGTCCTGAGTACTCGAGAGACCAGGGAAGCTCGGAGGAGGAGTTCGGGAGCACCGTGCTACCGCCACCTCCCGAAGTCCACGCGAGCGGCAACGGCAGCACCCTGCTCTGGAGGGCTCCCTCCGCTACCCGACCCAGAACCGAACTGGCGCGTCACCCCCTGCTCTGCATCGCCGCTGGTTCCTCCGCATCGCCCGGTCTACCCCGGTCGCGAGTACCCTGGCCGCCCCGGTTCCTAGTGACGCTGCTCCGAGCGCGAGCAGGTTCCCCAGCTTCAGTCGCCACCCGGGGGACTGGAGTACCCGCTGCCGAGTCACGCGTCCAGCGAGGCGATCCGGTCGTGGTCGTCGTTGCGGGGGGAAGCGGGGGTACCGGGCGCACCACGCTGGCGGTGGAAGTAGCAACGGCGCTGGCCGCCGCTGGGCCGGGGGGAGCACGGCGAGTGCTGCTGGTCGATGCCGACGCAGTTCACCCTGATCTCGACTTGAAGCTGGGAATCGCCGACCTGGACTCGGACCGCTGCCCGAACGCGCGGATTGATCGACTCCTGCTGCAACTGCCGGAGCTGGCGGACAAGCGCGTTCACCTCGATTCACTGCTGTGGGTTGATCCCCAGTCGGGGGTCAGAGCGCTGCTGGCGCCGGAGCGGGCGGTGGAGATCGGACGGGAACAGCTGGATTACCTGTACACGTACATCGTGGCTCCCGCCTTCGACGCCATCGTGGTCGACGCCGGCCCAGCCGTCGACATCCCCACGGGACCGCTAGCTGGGTCCGCAGCCTTCTGGTTGGCCCTCGCGGACGCAATCCTGGTCCCCCTCCGGCCCACCTTGTCGAATGCACGATCGGCGATGGAAGGAATCCGCCTTTTCGACCGGACCGGGGTCCCGATGGAGCGTTGCCGGCTGGTGATGGGTGTGGACCGGGCCGAGGCATCCACCGCCGCCATCTGGCAGCGCCGGTTGAGCGAGTTCGTGGTGGTCCGCTGGCCCTGGGCGGGGGATCTCGCCCGGCAGGCCAGCCTTGCCCACCGACCCCTCTCCGCGTGTGACCGAAGGTTCGCGCAGAGCATCGCCTCGCTCCTGCCCGATCTGGCGACCGTCCGCCGGAGCGGCCGCTGAGATGCTGCGGATGGTGGTCGGCCGATGGCGGGGGAGGCCCCGTGTCTCCGGCCGGGATCGCGGGATCGCCGAGACCACTGATCGGGTCCGGCAGCTCGTCGACGGCATCGAGAACGCCATTGCCGCCGGCAATGACTTGGAGCTAGCGAGTTACCTCGCACCGCCCGCTCTCGGCCAAGTACTGGCCCAGACCGCCGCCATGAGAGCGGCCGGAAGCACTTGGCTGCCGGCTCGTGCCGGCCTGCGCTGGAGTGGAAGCAGCAGACCCCCCCAGGGGCCGGGACGGTTCTGGCTGAGGCTGCGATTTGAAGACCGCACCGAGGTGCGGTGCCCGAGCGCGACCGCGACTGCCGCGGCCGTCGCTCACGAGGTTGAGGTGGAGCTGGACACCAGGTCCGCGCCTTGGAGGCTCTGCCAAGTTGAGGAGGTCTTCTTGGAGTGAGAGCCCGAGCCGGCGAACGTCGCTGCGACCACCCCGACATCTCGGTCTGAGCGGACACCCTCGGCGCTCAGAAGTCGTCGAGGCACCAGGGCGGAGGATCCCAGCCCAGCAGCTGGTCCGCTCGGGTCGCCGCTCCCCGGGACACCTCATCGATCCGTCCAGCTCTGGCCATGGCTCCGAAGCAGATCTGACCGAGATAGCCACAACTCAGCTCCGCTATCCCGAGGCGCAGGTCGGGTGGTTCTTCGGTCGCTGCACATGTTCCGACTCCGTCGCGGGCCCGGAGGTGGAACCTTCCTCCCACCTCCGGGATGAAGGGGTCAGAGACCTCCAGCACTAGGTCCCCCTCCTGCCGGTAGCGACGGCTCTGCAGGGCGTGGGGCACGTCCAGCAGCCGGGCCCAGATGCTGATGCCCCGGAGGACCTCGATCGCCTGCAGGTCGCGGGCCATCCAGAGGACCGGTTCGTCGACCGGCCGTCGGCGAGCCTCGACGCGAGTGACCAGGTCCAAGCCGAGCACGAAACGCCAGAGGTCGGCGGTCGATCCGGGGTTCTCAGCTACCAATTCGGTTACCACCGCCGTCGCCTGGGAGCCGAACACGGAGTGGCCGGGGCGGACCCGGTAGATCAGATAGCCGTCCGGCTCCTCCCAATGCACCACGAAGAAGTGGTGTGCCTCTGCCGCTGGGAGGTTTGGATCGTCGTCGGCGCTGAGGGACTCCCAGGTGAGCTGGTCGCGGATGACCATTCCCGGGCGATCTTCAGCTACCCGGTCATAGACCTTGGGAAAGAGCTGGAGCGCCTCATCCCGGCCGACTAGGCGCAGGGCCCCGGAGACCGTCGGATCGCGGAGCGCGTTGTGGGGGCTCTCGAAGGTCACTCGCAGCCTGCTCGCCGCCGGCCCGAACCCGAAGCGCCCGTAGATTGACCCCTCCGAAGCCCAGAGGATCGCCAGCGGCGTCCCCGCGGCGCGCGCCTGACGGAGCTGCGCATCCATCATCGCCCGGAGCAGGCCCCGGCGCCGGTGGGTGGGGAGCACCCCGACCGCCGTGATCCCCGCGGCGGCGCAGCGCTGGCCGGGCACACTGAGCGTCATCGGGAGTGCGGCCGAGGTCCCCACGAGGGCACTCTCCTCGAAGGCGGCCATGGTTATCCCAGGCGCGACCTGCTGGTGAAACCAGCGGTCATGCCAGGGATGACGGCGTTCACCGAAGGCGCCGAACACCACATTTGTGAAAGCGTCCAGTTCACCGGGATTGATGGGGCGCAGTTCAGCCATGACCAGCCGAGGATATCTCCCCGCCGATCGGGTCGGGATCAGCCAGGGGGCTCAGCAGCCGGTTCGGGTGAGCCGGGCCCGGCGGACTCCTGCCGGAGCGGAACGTGAGCTGACGTCTGCGATACTCGGCGGAAAGCTGGTCATGTTCGCTTGAGGATTCCCCAACCGATGTCCCCCAACAGGCTGTTCCACGGGGAACTGGTCCGACTAACCGCCCCCCGCCCGGAGGATGCCGAAGTCTTCTCCCGGTGGAGTGAGGACGGCGAGTATCGGCGCCTGGCTGACACCGAGGCACCCCGACCACTGCCTCCGGAGTACTTCCAAGACCGCGACCAGGTCTTGGAGCCGCCTTCGGACGCCATCGAGTTCCGCATCCGCACCCTCGACGAGGATCGGCTGGTCGGATTCGTGGCACTCTGCAGCATCGAGTGGCACAACAGCCACGGCTGGGTGGCGGTCGGGATCGGGGATCCCGCGGACCGGGGAAGGGGCTTTGGCAAAGAGGCGGTGCGCCTCACTTTGCGATACGCCTTTCACGAGCTGGGACTGCGGCGGCTCAGTCTCGACGTGATCTCGGACAACCTGCCGGCTATCGGTCTCTACCGGGGTTTGGGGTTCCAGGAGGAGGGCCGGCTCCGCGAGCGGGTCTATCGGGACGGCCTCGCCTCCGACCTCATCTACATGGGCTTGCTGAGACGCGATTGGGAGCAGCTCAGCGGCGCCCAAGCCTCCCCTGCCCCGGGACGGAGTTGAGCCGAAGATGGAGTCGCCACCTCCCATCCCGCCCGAACCCGGCAGCTGGCTTCCCTGGTCCCGCCGAAGTCAGATGCGGGCCTCCGATGCCGACCGGGAGCAGGCGGTCACCGAGCTCACCGAGCACCACGTCCAGGGCCGCCTCAGCTCGGAAGAGCTCAGCGAGCGCTGCCGGCTCGCCTTTGGGGCCAAGACCAGCGGCGAGCTGAGCGACCTTCTCTCAGACCTTCCGGGCCAACCGAGAGGGCCGATGGTGGTCTGGCAAGGGGTGCGGGCTCTTAGGCCCGCCGGCCCGTTCCCGGGGTTCGGCTACCTGGGGTTCTGGCCCCGGGCGGCGGCGTTGTGGGTGGACACGATCCTCATCGTCGGGCCGGACCGTGAGGTCGCCCGGCTGGCCAGCAGCGTCCCCGGTGCGGAATTCCTTTGGGTACTGCCGCTGGCGTACTTCCCGGTTCTGTGGGCCACCACGGGCCGGACCGTTGGGCTCTGGCTCATCGGCGGCCGGGTCGTCCGGGAGGAGGACGGGGGCCGCCTAAGTCTGCGCCGGAGCCTCATCCGGATGGTGGGCTACCTGTTCGACGTCGCCACCGGCTTCGTGGGCTTCGCCTGGGCGGGGGTCGACCGTCGCAAACAGGGCTGGCACGACAAGATGGCTGGCAGCTACGTGGTTCGCCGGCTGCGCTGAAACCCCGGCCGGGACCAGCTCGCCAGCTCGGTCCCCCGCGTCCCCCAGCCATTCGCCGCGAAATCGCCGGGAGAGTCGGTGCAGGGCGGCCAGGACCGGCAGCCCGAAGATAAGGACCATCAGGGCGTTGCCCCCGGCCCGGAAGGCGTCGTACTCCGCCGAGGTCACGAGGTAGTACTTGACAAAGTGCGCGAGAGCGGTCCCCGGGGCCAGCGAGGGGCTCCAGCCGATCTGGGGCGACGAGAAGTAGAAGGTCCAGTTCCAGATGTCCATGACCGCTCCGAACCCGAAACCAGCCAAGATGCCGACCCCCGCCAGCAGCACGACGTCCCGGCGGCCCGGGCGGCGGTGGGCCTGGAGCAGGCCCACCAGCCCCGCCAGCGCCCCCACCCAGCCCACCGCGAAGAGTTGGTAGGGCACCCAGGGGCCGATCCCTCCGGTGACCAGGGCGGACACGAGTAGCGAGCTGGCACCGAGGAGGAACCCGAACTCGGGCCCCAGCGCGTAGCCACCGCAGAGCACCAGCAGGAAGACCGGACTGAAGCCCCCGATGCCGGTCACGAGGGCGGCTCTGAGCCCCGCGTCAACCGCGCTCAGGGCGGCCAGGAGGGCCAGCTGCCGCGAGTCCATCCTCCTGGTCCCGACCTCGAGGGCGAGCAGTCCCAGGGCCGCACCGAGCCCAATCGCCAGCGCCGGGGTGGCGGCTGGGAGGCCCAGCCCGCTGAACGGCCAGAGGAAGAGGGCGACTCCCAATGCTGAGATCAGCAGGAGGATCATGCCGCCGTCTCGTCCCGCTCCCGGAGCTGGCCGCCGGCCAGCTCGTGGACCCGGTCGCCGATCTGATGGGCGAACTGGGTGTCGCTGGTCGCGACCAGGACCGCCGAGCCCCTGGCCGCCAGCCGCTCCAGCACCCGCAGCAGCAGCTGCCGGGAGTTGGGGTCGGCCCCCCGGGTGGGTTCGTCCAGGAAGACCAGCTCGGGCGACCCGACCAGCACCGCGGCCAAGGCGACGCGCTGGCGCTGCCCGGTGCTGAGATCCCGGGGATCGATCCCGGCCAGCGAGGAGAGCTCGAACTCCTCCAGCATCGGCCAGGGGCTGCAGTCCAGCTTCAACCAGCGGATGGTCTGGCGCACCTCCTCCACCAGGCTGGCCTGGTGGAGTACCCCTCCCGGCTCCTGGGGCAGATAGGCGCATCGACCCGGCCGCCGGTCCACTGACCCTGACAGCGGCCGGAGCAGCCCGGCGGCGGTGCGGAGGAGCGTGGTCTTGCCGCTACCGTTGGGCCCCGTGAGGCAGAGCACCTCTCCCTGGCGGCAGCCCAGGTTGATTCCCGCCGCCACCGGCTCCTGGTGGCCGACGACGAGCTCGCTCAACTCCCAGGCAGAAGGGCCAAACGGGTGGGGCGGACGCCGTGGGAGCGGCAGGAGCCCCGACTTCGAGCCGAGAGCTGGGGTGAGCGAGCCGTGGCTGAGCTCGAGGCGGCGAGAGCCTGGCGAGTCGACCCGCCAGGGGCGATGCTCGGCCACGACCACCGCCAGCTCTTGGGCGGCGAGCCGCTGGCATGCCCGCCGCAGGGAGTCGGCCCCGGCGTCGTCGAGCTGGGAGGTGGGCTCATCCAGTGCCAGCAGCCGAGGCCGCATCGCCAGCGCCGCCGCCAGCGCCACCCGCTGGCGCTGCCCACCGGAGAGGGTGGAAATCCGCCGCTCGGCGAGCTCCCCGACCCCCATGGCCTGAAGAGCGGCTTCCACCCGGTCGGCGATCTCCGCCGCTGGCCGGCCCAGGTTCTCGGGGCCGAAGGCGACTTCGCGCCGCACCGTGGCCAGCACGAACTGGGACTCGGGCTCTTGGAAAACCATGGCGACCTCGCGGGCCAGCCGCCTGGTCGAGGTGGCTCGGAGATCCTGACCCAGGATCCAGGCCCTCCCCCGTGCCTGGCCGCCGTGGAAGTGGGGGACCAGTCCGTTAAGGCTGCGCAGCAAGGTGGACTTGCCGCTGCCGGAGGAGCCAGTCAGCAGGGTCAGGCCCTCACCTAACTGGAGGGTGATCTGGTTCAGGGAGAGCGCCTCGCTCTCGGGATAGCGATAGCTGAATCCATCGAACCTAGCGACTTCGCTCACGGCAGCAATGCCGGAATGAAGAGCCCCAGGCAGCACAGAGTCGGCCACCAGCTGAGCGCCGGCACGGTGAGCGTCGGGTACGGCTGCCAAGCCGGGACCCGGCCCAAGAGGAGGGCCAGCACGAAGCCCAAGATCGCGGCTGACGAGGTGGCCGCGATGACGAGGTCCGGGGCTCGCCACCGCGAGGTGGCCAGCGCCGTCCTCGGCCCTGAGCCGAAAGCCCTCGCCTCCATGGCCTCGGCGAGCAGGACCGAGCCCTCGATGGTGGTGAGAACCGAGGGCACCACGACGGCGGTCCAGGAGCGCATCCCCCGCGGCCGCCAGCCACGCATCTGCTGGGCCTCTCGGACCGCCAGGAAGCTGTGGCCGAGGCGCGGGACCAGGGTCATGGCTGCGCCCAGAGCCGCCCCGGTCCGGGAGAGCAAACCAGGCAGCGAGTCGACCAGCTGATGGGGCTGGACGATCAGGGAAAGGCTGATCCCAGCGACGATGCAGGCGGCCAGTCCCAGGGCGAGGTCCAGCCCGTAGGCGGCCCCCTCCAGCGTCAGGGGACCGCCCAAGGCCGGCAGCCAGCCGGGTAGCTCCAGCAGGACGTTCTGGCCAGTGTGGCTGAGTAGCAAGTTGAAGAGGACGGTCAGCAGGGCGGCGACGCCCACGGCCAGGAGCGCGGGACGAAGACGGGTCCCGGCCCGTCGGCGCACCAGCAGCACGGTCAGGGCCGCGCCCAGGGTGAGGACCCGCAAGAAGGGGTCCTCACTCCCGAGGCTGAGCAGAAGTACCGCGGCGACCCAGATCGCGAGGGCGCGCGGGTTCACCGGGTCACGACTTGGGCGGCCGAGGTGGCGGCAGCGCCGTGCCCTGGCTGGAGTCGTACCTCCAACCCAGGGCCTGGCCCGGCTTCAACTTGACCTCACTGATTCCGGTCGAGGCGGACTTCCACTTACCGCTTCCCGTCCAGAGGAAGAGCGCCCAGTAGGGCTGCCCGGTCCCGACGCAGTCGGTGTATGACTTGGGATCGTGGTCGATCTGACACACGGCATCGCCGAAGCTGAAGTGCTCGGTGGCGAATTCGATCCCACTCCGGTGAAGGGCGGTCTGCCCGGTGATCTCGGTGCCCTTGAAGCCGACACAGCGGTCCACCACCCGGTGGTCGCCCAGCTCCACCACCACCTCCACCGAATGACCCTGTCCGGAGCAGGTCACCCCCGGGCTAGCCCCGCTGCCCTCGCCCCCGCCGCCGCACGCCGACACCAAAAGAGCCATGGCCATCCCGGCCAGTGCTGCGCTGGCCGCTTGAGACGATCTCATCGTCCCCACCTCCCGGCGACGGTTGAAACCCATCACGCCAGAGGTGGACCTGCCGCCGGAGGCCGACCTTCCCGTTGCGCGCGGGGGTGCTTCGATTCCTCAGGGCCGGTCTCCTGGCTCGCGGATCAGGGCCTGTAGCCGCCTTCCCGGGACTCTCCCAGTGGCTCTTTGGCTCAGGCTCCCCGCTCACAGTTGCGCGACAGCTCCGGCTTTGGGGTCGCCCCCCGCACCGGATTCCCATTTGCCCGTCGGGCTATTCGATTGTGAGGGGAATGGTAGGGGTACGGGGGTCAGTTGGGAGGCATTCCCGGCCCCGCCAGACCGGTCGCTGGCTTCCGGTCAGATGGGCTGGAATCGCGCCGTGAAGTGCCGCAGGGTCGGTGGCTCCTGGACCATGCGGTAGCCGGGAAGGGTGCCCGCATCGGCGGCAACCGCCGAAACCACCTCGATCACGTAGTCGATGTGGCTCTGGGTGTAGGTCCGACGCGGGATTGCCAGGCGCACCAGATCCATCGCCGCGGGCTCCTCGGTGCCGTCGGGCCGCCGGCCGAACATCACGGTCCCGATCTCCACGCCTCGGATTCCCCCGGCCTCGTAGAGGGCCACCGCCAGGGACTGTCCGGGGTATTGGAGAGGGGCAATGCGCGGCAGCAGCGAACGGGCGTCGATGTACACCGCGTGCCCCCCGATGGGTAGCACCACCGGCACCCCGGCGGCGTGGAGGGCCTGGCCCAGGTAGGCCGTGGAGCGGATGCGGTAGCGCAGGTAGTCAGGTTGGACGGCCTCGCGGAGCCCCTGGGCGATCGCCTCCAGGTCGCGGCCCGCCAGCCCTCCGTAGGTCGGAAACCCCTCGGTCAGGATCAGGAGGTTGCGGCACTGCTCAGCCAGCTGGTCGTCATTCATCGCCAGCCAGCCGCCGATGTTGCCGAACGGGTCCTTCTTGGCGCTCATGGTCATGCCATCGGCGAGCGCCGCCATCTCTCGCACGATCTCCTTGACGTCGCGCCCGGCTTGCCCCGGCTCGCGCTCGCGGATGAACCAGGCGTTCTCGGCGAAGCGGCAGGCGTCCAAGAAAAGGGGCACCCCGAAGCGCTCACAGAGGGCGCGCACCCCCCGCAGATTCTCCAGCGACACCGGCTGGCCGCCCCCGGAGTTGTTGGTCAGGGTCACCATGACCACGGGCACATTTCCGGCGTGCTCGGCGAGCAATCTTTCGAGGGCCCCGAGGTCCATGTTGCCCTTGAAGGGGTGCAGCACCGCGGGCTCGCGGCCCTCGGGAATCACCAGGTCCACGGCTTCCGCGCTGGTGAACTCGACATTGGCCCGGGTAGTGTCGAAATGGGTGTTGTTGGGGACCACCTTCCCTGGTCCTCCCAGCACCGCGAACAGGATTTTCTCGGCGGCCCGCCCCTGATGCGTGGGGATCACGTGACGGAACGGGAACAGCTCCTGCACCGCCTCCAGGAAGACGTACCAGGAGGGAGAGCCGGCATAGCTCTCGTCGCCATGTTGGATCGCGGCCCACTGGTCCTTCGACATCGCTCCGGTGCCGGAGTCGGTGAGCAGGTCGATCAGTACGTCGGAGGCATGGAGGTTGAAGAGGTTGTAGCCCGCCTCGCGGATGGCCGCTCGCCGTTCCTCGGCGCTGGTCATGCGCAGTGGCTCCACCGAGTGGATGCGGAAGGGCTCGATGATCGTTTGGAACTGGTAAGGCATCCCCAGATGCTAAGCCGCGCTTGGCGGCGCAGCCGGCGGGGCGTACCGTGATCACATCCGTGGCGGTCACAAGGGGCCTGCCATCTGGACTGCAGCACGGGGAGCTGAGCCCGACCCCGGGTAGCCGAGTCCTAGCGTCAGCTGGCCAGCGGCCCTCGGTTGGCGCTGGCCGGGAGCCGCCGCCCCAGCCGCTCAGCCCACACCACCAGGCCGGCGGCAACCGCCGCCCAGAGCAGCCACATCGCCGGCCGGACAAAGGAGCCGACCACCAGCCCCCCGATCGCCGGCCCGAGCAGCAGGCCCACCCCCCACGAGAGATTGAAGGCGGCCATGTACCTACCTCTCACCGCCGCCGGCGCCAGGTCCGCGACCAGGGGTCCGATGGTGGCGCTGAGCAGGCATTCGCCCAGTCCGAAGCAGACGGCGAAGACCCCCAGCAAAAGGCTGGCGGTGAGGCCGTGGGTGAGGCTCGCCACTTCACCCACCAGCCAGGTGAGCAGCCAGGCGGCGGCGCTGACGGAGAGGGTGCGCGAGCGGTCCAGATGGCGCACCGCCCGGCTGATCGGCAGCTGGGCCAGCACGATGAAGGCGGTGTTGGCGGCGAGGATGAGGCCCAGCGCCACCGTGGGCACCCCCAAGAAGAGGCGGGCGTACAGGGGTACGGCACTGTCCAGCTGGGCGTAGGTCGAGAGCACCACCAAAGCGTTGAAGGCGATCAATCCCATGAAGGGCCGGTCGCGCAGGACCATCCGATAGCTAGATCGTTGGTGGCCCTCGGCGAGGTGCCGGCCGGAGGGGACCAGGGCCACTACCAGGGCACCGAACAGAAGGAAGCTGGCCGCGTCGACCAGATAGATGGCGGTGAAGCTCTCGGGTGAAGAGGTCGACACGACCAGCCCCCCGATGACCGCGCCAACCCCGATCCCGAGGTTGGTGGCCGCGTACTGGAGCGACGCCGCCGAAGCCCGCTGCGAGCGATTGGTAACCGCCGCCAGCAGGGAGGCCATCGAGGGGTAGAAGCAGCCGAGCCCGGACCCGATCAGGAGCATCGAGGCGGTGGCTTGAGGTGCGGTGGTCGAGAACCCGAACCAGACGTAGCCCAGGGTTTGCAGAATCAGACCGGCCAGCATCATCGTCCTCGGGCCGAGCCGGTCGACCAGCGAGCCGCCCACGGTTCCGGCCAGGAGCGACGCCAGGGCCGAGGCCGAGATGATCACTCCCACCACGGGGATGGGCACGCCCCTGACCACGTGGAGGTAGATCGCGCCGAATGGCAGCACGAAGCCGTTGCCGACCGCGGAGATGGCGACCCCCGTGATCACCGTCCAGACACTGGCCGGGAGCTCAGGCTTGAGGCTGCGGAGGTAGCCCGCGGTGGCAGTTCGGGCGGTCTGGACGGGCGGGAGCTGAGGAGGAAAAGGCTCGCGCTCGCCGTTCCCCGCCGGCCGGCGGGGTCCGCGTTCTAGGGACAACTGGAAATGGACCTCGTGCGCGGTGCGGGAGGGTGTGGAGAGGGCCGCCAGGGTACCAATCCGCTCCGGCCCAGTTCGGGGCGGGATCCGTCCCGGGCTATCCTGGGTTGCTCATGCCTCTTCGCGACGACCTCCGCAACGTGGCGATCATCGCCCATGTCGACCACGGCAAGACCACCTTGGTCAACGCCATGCTCCAGCAGACCGGAGCCTTCCGGGCCAACCAGGAGGTCCAGGACCGGGTGCTCGATTCCGGCGACCTAGAGCGCGAGAAGGGCATCACCATCCTGGCCAAGCACACCGCGGTGCAGTACGGGCCCACCAAGATCACCATCGTCGACACCCCGGGCCACGCCGACTTCGGGGGCGAGGTGGAGCGGGGCCTCGCCATGGTGGATGGGGTGCTCCTGTTGGTGGACGCTTCGGAGGGACCGCTGCCGCAGACGAGGTTCGTTCTGCGGAAAGCGCTGGAAGCGAGGCTGGCGGTGGTGGTCGTGGTCAACAAGGTCGACCGCTCCGACGCTCGCATCGATGAGGTCGTCCGCGAGATTGAGGACCTCTTCCTGGACCTGGGAGCCGACGAGGAGCAGATCGTCTTTCCGATCCTCTACGCCAACGCTCGGGCGGGCCGGGCCAGCACCGATCCCGCGGTAAAGGGCACGGATCTGGTCCCGCTCTTCGAGGCCATCGTGCACAGCATCCCGGCCCCGTTCTATGAGGAGGGGCACCCGCTGCAGGCGCTGGTCACCAACCTGGACGCCTCCGCCTATGTGGGCCGGCTGGCCATCTGTCGGGTCCACAACGGGACCCTGCGCCGCGGCGACACCGTCGCCTGGTGCCGAGTCGACGGCTCGGTGGTGCGCGCCAAGATCACCGAGCTCTACGCGTCCAGGGCGCTGGAGCGGGTCGACGTCGACGAGGCCGGACCCGGGGAGATCGTGGCCGTCGCCGGCTTCTCCGAGATCTCCATCGGGGACACCCTGGCGGACGCCGATGACCCCCGGCCGCTGCCGGCCATCCTGGTGGACGAGCCCAGCCTGGCCACCACCATCGGCATCAACACCTCGATCCTCTCGGGAACCGACGGAACCAAGCTGACCGCCCGAATGATCAAGGACCGGCTCGACTCAGAACTGGTGGGGAACGTCTCGCTGCGAGTGCTGCCTACCCCGCGCCCCGACACCTGGGAGGTGCAGGGAAGAGGTGAACTGCAGCTGGCGGTCCTGGTCGAGACCATGCGCCGGGAGGGGTTCGAGCTCACCGTGGGCAAGCCCCAGGTGGTGACGCGGCAGATCGACGGCAAGCTCCATGAGCCGATGGAGCGGGTGGCGATCGATGTCCCCGAGGACTACGTGGGCGTGGTCACCCAACTGCTGGCCCTGCGCCGTGGCAGCCTTCTGGAGATCGTCAACCACGGGACCGGGTGGGTGCGGATGGACTACCGGGTGCCCTCCCGGGGGCTGGTCGGATTCCGTACCGAGTTCTTGGTGGAGACCAGGGGCACGGGAGTGCTGCACAACGTCTTCGACGGCTGGGAACCGTGGCATGGGGCGCTGAAGACGAGACGCAATGGCTCGATGGTGTCGGACCGGCGCGGCATGTCGACCACCGAGGCGCTGATGTCGCTGCAGGAGCGCGGCACCATGCTGATCGGACCTGGCACACAGGTCTACGAGGGTATGGTCGTTGGCGAGAACGCTCGACCTGATGAGATGGACGTCAATCCCACCAAAGAGAAGCAGAAGACCAACATCCGCTCCTCCACCCAGGAGGAGTTGGAGCGGCTCACCCCCCACCTGCAGTTTTCACTGGAGCAGGCGCTGGAATTCATCGGAGAGGATGAGTGCGTCGAGGTGACTCCGAAGGCGGTTCGGCTGCGCAAGATGATGCTGGACCAGAGCAGTCGGGCGCGTCAGCACCGGGTCTCGCGGCGCGACGCCGGCAGCTAGCAGACTTGGTAAGCGAGCCCGCCGGCCCGGCGCGGTCGCATTAGCCCATTCACTAGCTGTGGCCCATCCTGCGGTTTCCTCATCCATTTCGCGAAAGTGTGCAAAGCGCTGACACAGCGACATCGAGGGCGGCGGTCTGCCTGCAAAGGTTGGCCTCAACGCCGGTCAGGTGGCGGCGGTTAAAGGCGGACATCTCATCGATGAGGCGACCCTCACCGACCGAGCCGAGGTGACCGGTTCGCCCAGCGCGGTCAGAAGCTTGACGGGTGGATCGGGTGACTCATCTCACGGAGCTACACACGCTCCGGCTGCGCCTGCGCGCGTGGCGACCGGAGGACCGCGAGTCCTTCGCGACCCTCAACGCGGATCCCACCGTCATGGAGCATTTCCCCGAACCACTTTCGCACTCTCAGAGCGACCTGCTGGCGGACCGCATCGAGGAGCACCTGCAAAAGGAGGGGTGGGGGCTGTGGGCGGTGGAGGTTGCCCGGACCCAGGCCTTCGCGGGGTTCGTCGGGCTCAACCGGCCGGCCTTGCGGGCCCGGTTCACCCCGGCGGTCGAGGTGGGCTGGCGGCTCGCCCGCCAGTACTGGGGTAATGGCTACGCGACCGAAGCCGCAGAGGCGGCTCTCGCCTACGGCTTCCAGTCTCGCGGTCTAGCGGAGATCGTTTCGTTCACCAGCACTGGCAACCTCCGCTCCCAACGGGTCATGGAGAAACTCGGCATGCGACGGAATCCTGAGGACGACTTCGACCACCCTGGCCTTCCCCGAGACCATCGCTTGTGCCGGCACGTCCTCTACCGACTAACGAGGTCTGACTGGACTGCCCCGAGGGACCGGGAGGGGGCCCCCGCTGCACCGTTCTCCCCCGAGCCTCGCGAGGGTCCCACCCCCTGACGCTGCGCACCGCCGTCAGAGCGGTACTGTCTGCGGCATGCGCTTCGACTTCCCCGCTCGCGGCCCACGCTGCTTGGAGAAGCGTCCGTGACTCATTTCGCCTTCGACCACCAGGTGGCTGGCCAGGCTAACGCCGTAGCCGAAGCGCTTCGCTCAGTGGAGCCGCCCGCCCTGGACTCGGAGCGGCCGCTTCTGTTCGCCGGGATCGGCACTTCGCTGCACGCCTGCCGGGTCGCCGCCTACTGGACCGCCGAGCTCACGGGAGGCCGGCTGCGGCCTTTGGCCCTAGAAGCCCACGAGCTGGCGCTCCACGGCCAGCTGCACCCCGGCGACCAGATCGTGGTCGTCAGCCACCGCGGTACCAAGCGGTTTCCCAATGAACTGCTGGCCCGGGCCCGCGAGGCGGGGGCGACCACCGTGGCCGTCACCGGCTGGGGGGCTGCCAACCCGGCCGCTGACTTCGTGCTGCGGACCTGCCCGGACGAGCGCGCCGGCACTCATTCCGTCTCCTACCTCACGGCTCTCGCGGTCCTCGGCAAGCTGGTGGCGCGCCTGCTGGGTGGGGAGGCAGCAGCCTTTGCCAAGGCGCTGGACGCCGTCCCCTTGGCGATTGCCGAGACGTTGGCGGAGCCGGCCCCAACGGAGGCGGCGGAGCGTCTCGACAACCGAGGGCCGATCCTGGTGACCGGCTTCGGGATCGACGAGATCACCGCCGAAGAGGCCGCGCTCAAACTCAAGGAGGGGACGTACCTCTGGGCTGAGGGGATGTCCCAGGAATTCGCCCTGCACGGAACGCCGGCCGTGTTCGAGCCCCGGGCGGCCGCCCTCCTGATCACCCCGGGTCGGGAGGACGGAGGACGCTTCCCGGAGCTTCGCAGCCTGCTCTTGGAGCTCGGGCTTGAGGTCATCACCTGCGGAGCCGGGGTGGCGGATTTGCACTTCGCCGAGGTCGACTACCTGCTCCGCCCATTGGTGGCGATCGTGCCGCTGCAAAAGCTGGTCGGGGAGTTGGCTCGGCGCCGGGGCTCCAATCCCGACGCTATCCGCGGCGACGAGGCGCCGTGGTCCACGGCGGTTCCCAAGGTCCGGCTCTAGGCTGCTCGTCCAACCCGGGCCGCGAGGCTGGCCTGGGCGGTGTTGCGAGTGGGCCGAGCCGGCTCAGCTCGTCGGCACCACGCTGGAGCTGGCCAGGATCGAGCCGTCCGGTTGAGAGAGCCGCCCCCAGCCACCCGCCAGCGGGCGACAGTGGTGCTGCCGTGCCAGCTGGCGAGGACCTTCAGCCCACCGTTGGGGCCAGGGACGGTGGCAACGGTGGGCTTGCTGGTCGGCTGGGCTGACCAGATATCGCGGTCGGCACCGGGCTCCGCCTCGATGTCGATGAGCACGCCGCCCGCGCTAGCGGTAGCGGAATCGACTAGGTTCCGGGCGTCCGCGGGATCAGGAGCGCGCTGAACTCCGGGGGCGGCGGGCGGCGGCGGCCGGCGGGTCGGGGGTCATGAGGTTCTTCTGCGCCCAAATCCCCAGTGCCTCCAGCGCCGGCCGCAGCCCCTCGCCGCGGGGGGTGAGGCGGTAGAGGCTGGCGATCGGAGGCCCGCTGAGCACTTCCCGCTGGACCAGACGCGCCTCCTGGAGCTCGCCCAGTCGGGAGGAGAGCACGCTTTCGGTTATGCCCGGGACAGCCCTTGACAGCTCCGCGAAGCGGGCCGGGCGCTCCAGCAAGACCCCAATGATCATCCCGGTCCAGCGCTTGCCCAGGAGCTCGAACACCTTCGACAGCCCTTGATCGCAGTGGATCTCCGACATCGGGTTGATCCTAGCGCCCACGCGGGACTTCCAGCTGGGCTATGATGAGAGTAGCCCCTAGGAAGGTCCTAGCTCGGATGAGGAGGAGCGGCGAGAGTGAGGTTCCCATCGTGAACGTCCTGCTGTGGATCTTGCAGATCGTGCTGGCTGCCGCGTTCCTGGCGGCCGGCGCGATGAAGCTGGCCCAGCCGCGAGAGCGGCAGGTGGCCCGGATGAAGTGGGTTGAGAATGTGCCGGAGCCGGGGATCAAGGCAATCGGAGCGCTCGAGGTGGCCGGCGCGATCGGCCTGATCCTGCCTGGGGCGCTGGGAATCGCCGTCCTATTGACCCCCTTGGCCGCGGTCGGCCTGGCGGCGCTCATGCTCGGCGCGGCCGGGCTCCATGCCCGACGGTCTGAGCCGAGCCACATCGCCACCAATGTGGTGCTGCTGGCGCTGGCTGTGGTGATTGCCTGGGGACGATTCGGTCCGTACCACTTCTGATCTCGACTAGATCGCACTGCCGCAGATCGGGGTGGGCTCACTCGGGGGCCGACCCCGCGAACTACGGAAATAGGCCAGTTGAGGGAATTGAAGATGGAATCCAATCCGGTTCGCTGGAGCTCCGAGCTGCGCCGGTCCCACGATCAACTGACGCCCCTGGTCAGCTCTCTCTCCGCGGAGGACCTGCGGCGCGCCTCGGCCTGCACCGAATGGAATGTCGTCCAGGTGCTCTCTCATCTCGGTAGCGGCGCCGAGCTGGGCTTGCTCACGCTCCAAGCCGCGCTCGAGGGCGGAGAGCTTCCGCCCGGTGAGACCGGTCGGTCGGTCTGGGCTCGGTGGAACGCCATGAGTCCGGAGGAGCAGGCCTCGGGCTTCATCGACTGGGACACCCGAAATCTCGAGGCGTGGGAAGCCCTCGGCACCGACGTCCTGGCCAGTCTCAGGGTGGATCTCTCGTTCCTTCCTCAGCCTGCCGACGCCGTGAGCCTGCTTGGACTCCGCCTCGGCGAGCATGCGCTACACAACTGGGACGTTCGGGTCAGCTTCGCTCCCGCAGCCACGATTCCAGACTCGGCGGCTGAACTCCTGGTCGATCGGTTGCCGATGATGATGGCGTGGGGTGGTCACGGTGAAGCCTGGCTAAAGCCGCCCGCCCGCTTGGCGGTAAGAACCGAGGCGCCATCCCGCGGCTGGACGCTTGAACTTCGGCAGCCGGTTTCCCTGTCCGATCCGTCGCCGGGCACCGATGGCGGGCTGGAGACTCGCGGTGAGACCCTGTTCCGGCTTCTGACTGGTCGCCTGCGTGACGAAGACACCGGTCGGGTGCAACTGACCGGACCGATTGAACTCGCCGATCTGGTCCGAGTCTTTCCCGGCTTCTAGCTGGGCCTGAACTGGCCGGCGCGGTCGACCGGTCATGTCCCTCGACGTCGCGTACCAGGGTGACCTGGTCATCGTGTTCTCTCGGCCAGTGAAGAGGGGCGGCAGGACGGTGGGGTTGTCGTGCCCACGTCATTGACCAGGGCCGTGGCGCCGCCATTTGCCAAGCCGAGGGACATCACCGTTCGCTAGCGGCGGGGACTCCCGGGTCAGCCGCGGGCAGGACGTATGAGCTGGACGGCGATGTCGAGAGATAGCCCGATCCAGAGGTGGCCGGCGGTCACCGCCGGGGCGTCCAGGCGCTGGGCGAGGGCCAAGCAGGCTCGGTCGCGCAGGGGAGTGCCCCTGCCGGACACCTGTGGGTAGCGCGCGGCGACGGCGAGCGCGTCGCCATCGCTAAACGGTGCCAACTCGACCTGGGCCCGCACCCCTTCCAACACCCGATTGGGATCTCGGTGGTTGCTGGTCAGCACCGTGGCCACCTCGGCGAGATTGACCGTACTTGCGGTGGCCCCCTCGGCTATCACCTCCGCCACCGCCTGCGCGCCTGGTTCGTCGAACAGCAACGCCAGCAGCGCTGAGGCGTCCACTACCGCAGTCACCGGGCCGACCGGCGCGCGTCAGCGTCCTCAGCGGCAGCGTACGATCAGTTGATCAGCCGGCGGGACCTGACTGGAGGTGCTGGCATGCTCGGACCACGAGAGCTGCTACATCGCTTTCGCTTGATGGCGGTGCCAGGGAGGCCCACCGCCGCGGGCGTTCCCACTGATCGCGCGGCGGCGCTGGAACTGGAACTGGCACCGCTGCTCGCCGCCTTGCGCGTCGCGGAGGACGAAGCGGCCACCGTGGTGTCGAGCGCCGAGAAGGAGTCCGCACGCCAAGACGCCCTTAGCGCTCAGGAGGCAACCCGCCTGGTCGCTGAGTCGCGCCAGAGCGCCGTGACGGCTCGGGCCGACGCAGCCGCGGCACGGCTCGCCGCGGTCGAGCGCGACCAGCAGGCGATTCAGACCGCCGCCGGGGAGGAGGCGCTCCGCATCGAGAGCGTCTCTGAGCAACGTCTGCCCGCGGCGGTCGAGGATCTGGTGCGACGAGTGCTGGCGACCGGGCTCGCGGCGAGCTCACTCGAATGAGTTCCGGGTGGATCGCGGCGCAGGTGCGCAGCCGCGGCCTCGCGCGCCACCGTTTGGGCGGTCCGGAGGCGCGACGCCTGGCGGGCATGGCGTCGCTCGGTGAGGCGCTCTCCAGCCTGGCGGCGACGCCCTACGGCAAGGTGGTGCGCCCGGACATGGACCTCGTGACGGCCCAGCGCGCCGTGTCGAACAGCGTGCTGTGGAACCTCCGAGTGCTGGCCGGCTGGGCGCCCCCGCTCGGTGGCGGAATCGTGCGCCTGCTGGCGGGCGGCTTCGAGCTGGCGAACATCACTGCCCAAGGTGCCAAGATCTCCGGTCAGCCGGCCCCCGAGATGTTCGCGCTGGGCTCGCTCGCGACGGTCCGGGGACTCGGGTCGGCTCGCGACCTGGGCGATCTCCGGCGCGCCCTCGCCGCGTCGCCGTGGGGCGACCCGGGTGTCGACGACCTCGCCGGCACGCGCTTGGCGCTCGAGCTGGGCTTGGCCCGCGGGATCGCCCAGGCGATTCCCGAGGCTGCCGCATTGGCCACTTCGGCCGCCGTGCTCATCATCGCCCGGTCGATCGCGGCTGGTGCGCCGCCGGCTGCGGGCACCCCCGCGGCGGGCCACGCCCGGGCGGTGCTCGGGAAGGGCTGGGTCGGCGCGCCGTCCGTGGAGCAGCTGCGACGAACGCTGGCCCCCAGACTCGACTGGGTGCTCGAAGGCGCGAGCTCGGCCGAGGACCTCTGGCGGTGCGAGGTCCGGTGGTGGTCCCGGTTGGAAGCCGAGAGCCTGGTGCTCACCGCCCGGGCGCTCCCCGGGCCGGGGGCGGTGGTCGGTGTGGCCGGTCTACTCAGCTCCGACGGCTGGCAGGTCCGCGCCGCGCTGGAGATCGCAGCGCGCGGTGGTCGCGACGCAGGGGTGCTCGATGACGTTGCGTGACCTCGTCGAGCCGGCGCGCATGGAGCGGGTTGCCGTGGTCGGTCCGGTGGCCCGCTTGCGCGCGGTCCTCGTCACGATTGCCGATGCGGGGCTCGTCGAGCCGGAACTCCCGTCGACCCCCACGGGCCCGGCTGGCCGGGCGCTCGAACGCGCCC
>OCZT010001010.1_pt1 | contig 28865 bp, 21 predicted proteins | sample 1539031 | NCBI WGS metagenome assembly OCZT01 (sample SAMEA3539308, study PRJEB22396) | soil metagenome | biome: tundra; feature: field; material: soil | place: USA | collected 2010-05 | depth 0.15 m | reverse complement strand
CGGCGGCTGGAGCAAGGGCACGGCACATCGAATTGCCATACGCTGTTCGGAATGAAGAAGATCCCGACAGACAACTACATTCGTCTGATGCTGGACAAGGTCTCCCCGGAGGCCTTCGAGCCCTGCTTCGACCAGATCCTCGAGCACCTGCGCGCGCGCGACGGCCTCAAGGCATTTCAACGGCTGGGCGGGCGGACGCTGGTGGCGCTGGATGGCACGGAGTATTTCTGTTCGCAGAAGCTGAGATGTCCGCAGTGCCTGGCGCGCAAGCGATCGAACGGCAAAACGAAGCATTATCACGCCATGCTGGCGGCCATGATCGTCGCACCCGGCCATAACATGGTTTTGCCGCTGATGCCGGAGTTCATCGCGCCACAGGATGGAGCCGAGAAGCAGGATTGCGAGCGCAACGCGGCCAAGCGCTGGCTGATCGCGCATGGCAAGCGCGTCGCTCCGTCACGCCCGGTCTATCTGGGCGACGCTCTGTTCAGCAGCCAGCCGATGGCCGAGGGCGTGCTGGCAACCGGCGCAGACTTTCTGTTCATATGCAAGAGGGACAGCCACAAGACGCTGTATGTCGCGTTGGGAGAAGCTCGGAAGAGGGGGAAATTGATGATGAGTTAGTGAAACCTCTTATCCAGCCTAGCGGGTGCAAATCCCGCCTGACCAAAGCCGAGCAGGGCAGGTCAGTAGCGAGTGTTGCCATTCACCGGGTGACTGGTGGGTGCGAAGCATACACAGTGAGGAAACAGGCCGTGAGGATCAGCACCGAAATCGTCTATGTTCCCGATGCCGACGCTCTCGTACAGGCTTGATGATTTCTGCAATCGCGTTCTCAAGGGCTTTCGAGCTGTTGTTTATTACTGCAATGGCCATCAATGGCTCCTGGTGGGTTGAAATGGATTGAGTGGGGGGAGAATCGTTATGGAAGGCGAGGTCGGGCCCCTCGCCGAGGCTTGTGATCTTGGGTTATGGTCTATAGTTCAGCGCCGTTGGCGTCATTGAACTCATGCTCCGCTTCGCGTACAGCATCGCGGATCATTTGTTCATCCTCGTCATTGAGCGTGTCGAGGTTCTGAAACTCGTTCGCAACGGCTACGAGAACCGATTGGTTGTCGTAGTATCCGCCCTGGAAGGGTTTGTCGTATTAGTCCTTCACGGCGCGGCGTGCAATGTTTAGGACCCGCTCGTAGGTGGGTTTCGCCATTTGGGCTACAGCCCATCTGATGAGAGTTCCGCCAAGCAGTCCTCAACCTCCGCTTTCAGGTCTGGACGGTTGTCGGTGATGTAGTTCGCGGTGCGCGAGAGCTCGTCTGGTGAACAGTTCTCGAGCACGCGAAAGACATCGAGGCGCCGCAGCTTTATGATGTCGTCTGCGGCGATCTTGAGAATGTACAGGGGTGCACGTGGCTGGGCCACTCAAGTCTTCCTGATGAAAAGGCGCGAAGAAGTGATTCAGATTATCAGGCAGCCCCTTCCGCGCAAGTTGAGAGAAGAGAGCCGTACTTCTTCTCGTACAGTTCGATGTACCGATTCCGCACCTCGGGTCCAGTGAGATAGCGAGCATTCAACCCAACTCCCGCGCTGACGCGCCAGCGAACCTGCGCAATCACTTCGGCCTCCTCTGGTGTCGGAATAGCAGTCGGCCAACCCTTCTTGTACAGAAGGTGCATTGGAATTCGCTTCTCAAGTTGCTTCCGTTCCTCGGCGATCAGCTTCGCCTTCTAGATGCGCTGGCGCAGTTCTTCGCTGAGGAGATGCGGGGCAACGTCTGCGAGCCACTTTGTCTGGAAGCTAAAGGCTGATGTGGCCTCCAGTTCCACCAGCTGCACATAGATGGCGTGGTTGTCTGTAGAGGTCGCCGCAGCCGCGAGGTCAGATCGACGCGCGAGAACACAGTAGACGCAGGAGACGCGCGTGGCGCCGTACTTTGTGTACGCTTCATGAAGGCAGAGGCCCTCGCCAGCGATACACGCGAACACCTCCTCGATCCGCCACTCAATAATGGCGTTCCACGTCAGCCCGATGTCGGCCTTTTTCCGAGTGAGCCCTACCTCGATCTTCGAGACGGGCATCTCACTCCGCTTCTTCGATTCCTGGCGTCGGATGCCCGTGACGTTCAAAATCGCTTGGTGAGGAAAGCGGCGGCGTAGCTCTCGCGCAATGGCAAAAACCTTCATTTCAGACGTGCAGAAGCGGAGGCCGCTGGTAGAGAAAGGCAGAATGAGCTTGGCGCAGCGCAAATCCTCGTACCTCGCGACGTTGTTCCGCCAACGAGTGATGAATCGCTCCATCAAGCCGCCGCTCTTGCTCCGCGTCACGATGAGTTCCCAGCCGAGATGTTCGGCGAAGCGCTCGCAGGTTGGCAAGCTCTCGCGCCATTCGACAGAGCCGAGATCCGAATGAATCAGTACGCGAAGACCGGTGTGGCCGATGCTGTCAAGGTGACGAGCAACGGCGATCGCGCAGGCTTGGGAGTCTTTGCCTCCGCTGACACCCACGGCGACGACGCAGTTTCGCCGCAGTAAGTCTTCGACTTCAGGAGTCAAAGAAACCGTGGTTGTGTGCGCCGTCGTCCGTTGGGGAACGGGAAGTTCAAAAGGTTCGGGGAAGAGAGAGGCCTGGCGCTGTTGGTCTGCAGGCACAATATGGACGAGCGGGCCCATGACAGGCCTCCTTTCGTAAACAAAGGGTTGTCAACGAGTTCACCCGATTATTGAAAAGCAAATTACCTAAGGAAGCTCTGATCAAGCCCGCGATTTTGCGCCCTGAAAAATGTGACTGTGTTTTCCGGGCGAGATTTCTCTCTGCAGGTGTCAAGTTGGCTAAGAAAAGGGGTTGAATCGGCGTCGTTTGGCGTCTCCTGAGGCCTTTTGGGGCCTCAGGAGACACTACGCCCCTTGCGGGACCAGCCGCTTGCGGTGTTGGTAGAGGTTAACCAGGGCGAAGGCCGCCAGATGCCAGTGGTGATTCTTTACGATGCCACGATAGCGCACCTTGGAATAACCGAAGACACGCTTCAGAATGCGGAAGGGCCACTCCGCCTTGGCTCTCACGCGTGACTTGGTGCGGTTCTTGCGCTTTTGCTCCTCATCCACGCCCTGCTTGGTCTTCACGCGTCGATTGGTCATGTCTTGCGCCTTGGGCGCAGCCTCGTGGATCACTTTGGTTTGCCCTTGATAGCCGCTGTCTCCCCAGACCTTGTTTTCCTCGCCATGCAGTAAGTCCGGCAACATATGCTTGTCGTGCACCGAGGCCGCCGACGTGCAGATCGAGTGTACGATGCCTTCCTTGGAATCGACACCGATATGCGCCTTGGCTCCGAAGTAATACTGGTTGCCTTTCTTGGTCTGGTGCATCTGGGGATCGCGCTCCTTCTTGCTGTTCTTGGTCGACGACGGTGCGGCGATGATCGTTGCATCCACAATCGTGCCGGTGGAGATGCGAATGCCCTTGCTCTCCAGATAGAGGTTCACCACGTCGAGGATCTTGCCGCATAAATCGTGGGCTTCGAGCAGGCGGCGGAAGTTGAGAATAGTTGTCTCGTCGGGCGCAGCGGCGCGGCCCAGATCGACTCCAGCGAAGCCGCGCAGCACCGGCGACTCATACAACGCATCCTCGGCCCCGGGGTCCGACAGGTTAAACCAGTGCTGCAGAAAGTAGATGCACAGCATGGTGCGCAAGCCAACCGGCTGCCGCCCCTTGCCCGCCTTGGGATAATACGGCTCAATCAATGCCTCTAACTCGGCCCAGGGGACCACAACTTCCATGGAGTTCAGAAACTGCTCCCGGCGGCTGGCGCGGGCAAACTTCTCAAAACTCGGCTGACAGGCAAAAGTTATCTGGCGCATCGTGTTCTCGCTTCACCTACAATTTTAATCAACAACGACGCACCTACGGGACTTGATCAGAGGTTCCCTAATTTGCGTTCGAGGAGAGCTCTGGGACCGCAGCCGTAAGCCTGCGTGAAGACTTTATAGAATTGCGCGTAGCTGCCGAAACCCGCTGCATACATGGCTTCCGCAAGATTCTTTTGGTCCTGTTGCCGATACTCTTCAAAGAATTTGGTCAGCCGCAATGAATTCCGGTACCGATTCAAAGGGAGACCAATCTGCCTTCGGAACGTTCGACTCAAATAGGATTTGCTCACGTTGCAGGCTCGGGCCAACTCACCGAGATCCTTCTCCGTATCCTCTTCGCTCAACAATTTCAGTGCGTGTCGTATTGCCGGGTGCAAGGCCGTAGCATCGGATGTTGATTCCCCCGTGATTTGGGAACGCCAGCAAAGCAGCAGCAAGCAGCGGAGTCCGGCATTCAGGAGGTCCGGGTCGTTATGCTCGAAATGAAAGTCCGATCCCGGTCCGAAGCCAACCTCCTGGTTCAGTAGGTCCGATTCCAAAGATCCTTGCATCATCGCATCCATCATCTTGCTGATCAGATCGTAAGACTCCAGTGTCAGGAAGGTGCTTATGACCCCTTCTTTCTGTTCGGCCAGGTGCTTGAGTCCTTCGTATGTGGCAGTTCGGCAGGATTTGTCAATGAGTGAAGACTTAAAAACCACAACATAAAACTGTGCGTTATCCGATCGATTCACCAACTGGTGCTCATGGTCGGGAAAAAGCCAGAGCAGAGTTCTTGGCAGATACGTTGCACGCCGACCGTTCACTACATAGGTGATCGCACCTTGCACCACAAGGTTCAACTCCAGACCGGCATGGTGATGGCTGTAAAGCTTCTGCAAGTTCAAGTTGGAATTGGCCAGATAAAGTAGACCATCGTAGCTTCTATGGAGCTTGAGGTTTACCAACATGCGGACAATATACGAAAGCTTTTCATCAATTGTCAAGAAGTGAAAAGGCGGTGCTAAATGCAAGACTGTACACTACGGTGTAAATTATGCCTTCTTCTTTGATTTCATGCAGTTTTGGCCTTCTCCCTGGCGGACAGTCGGTTGAGGCATGGACTCTTTGTGGAGCAGGCGGCCTCCAGCTCGAAGCGATCACATACGGCGCCATCGTAACGCGGCTATTTATGCCGGATCGGCATGGTCGCCCGACCGATGTCGTGCTGGGTTTCAACGATCTTGACTCTTATCTGATTGCCCCCTCCTATTTTGGAGCCATGATAAGTCGAGTAGCGGGGCGCATTACTGGGGGCCATTTCAACATCGATGGAAGCGGATACGACCTCGCGTGCAACGATTATGCAAACCATCTCCATGGAGGCTTCCGAGGCTTCGACAAGAAAGTCTGGACTGCCACCGCCTTGAAGAATCAAGACGGAGGAGCCTCCTTGCGCCTTACTTACCGGAGTGCTAACGGCGAAGAGGGTTACCCTGGCACGGTAGACGTGGCGGTTACATACAGTGTCTCTGACGATAATGTATTCATAGTTGAGACCGATGCCGAAACAGACCAGCCCCCCCCGTTTAGCCTCACTCAACACTTCTACTTCAATCTTGCGGGTGAGGGTGCAGGGCCCATTACAGATCATGAACTCCAGATTCATTGCGATGAGTTCGTTTTTACCGACGAAAGAATGACCCTTCTCGGCCGAGTTGGACCGGTGGCCGGCCAGAGCAACGATTTTCGCAAACCCCGCAATCTCGGTGACGCCCTACCACAGTTGTTCCAAAACCACGGCGACCTCTATCTCATGCGCAGGCGAACGCAAGATGCTCATGGATCCGAGGCTCTTCCCGCTGCTCGTCTGGTTCATCCTGCCAGTGGACGTGTGCTCGAAGTGTCTACCACGGAAACACATCTTCAGCTATATGCAGGCACCGGGCTCGACGGTTCATTAACCGGGAAGTCAGGTGTTCCCTATGCACGACATGCCGGCGGCTGCCTTGAATGCGAAGGCTATCCCGATAGGGCAAATGCGCCGCATCTGGGCGACATCATTCTGCGCCCTGGACATCCGCGGCGCGAAACCACGGCATACGCGTTTCACCTTCTCCGGCATTGAGGGAGTTGTCTTTCATTGGATTAGAATATCCGAATCCTTCAGCAGGAATCGATTAACGGTGTTCACAATGAGCGACGCACGAATGGTCTGGAAGAATAAATTGGACTCGATGGTTCGTTTTGTGGATGCAGCACATGGATCAACCAGGTATTGCCGGCTTTTGCATCGATGTCTGTCAACGGCGCGATATCATGCCTAAGCGGCTGTCAATATCGCACAGGAACCTGAAAGGTAGTTAGCAGTTATGGACAATGCCCGGAAGGCACTCAGCAATCTAGCCGTCTCCGCAGTTGTGTCGACACCGCACGTCACTGGAGTATTAGTAAGGAGCACGATCGTCGCTGCTCTCGGTGGTCTTCTATTTGGGTTCGACACCGCCGTAATCGCAGGCACGACCAAAGCACTTTCGCAAGTTTTCTCGCTTACCCCACAAACGCTCGGGTTGACGGTATCGAGCGCTCTTTGGGGAACCATTATCGGAGCGGTGCTTGCCGGCTACGCCGGAGACCGATGGGGTAGACGGGACAGCTTGCGAATAATGGCAGGGCTCTATTTAGTTTCAGCAATTGGCTGCGGACTCTCCTGGAGTTGGTCGTCCCTGCTTTTCTTTAGAATTCTCGGTGGGGCAGGAATTGGAGGGTCATCCGTGCTGGGCCCAATATACATCGCCGAGATCTCGCCGGCACCGTGGCGCGGTCGACTAGTTGGCGTCTTTCAAATCAATATTGTCATAGGAATCCTCACCGCATATCTTTCGAACTACTTAATTGCTCTCGCGGCATTCGGCACGCGGGAATGGAGGTGGCAATTCGGCATCGCCGCTCTCCCCTCGCTAACGTTCTTGCTTTTGCTATTCGCAATCCCAAGAAGCCCGCGCTGGCTGATAAAGAAGAACAGAATGACAGAGGCCAAGCATTCACTCATCGCGATTGGCGAGCCCAACGTCGACCGCGAGTTGGCTGACATTGGGCTGTCTCTTGTTCTGGATGAAGAGAAGACAGGTGGGCGTCTCTTCTCAAGAGCTCACCGCTTGCCGATCTTTCTTGGAATTAGCGTCGCAGTGTTCAGTCAGCTCTCGGGAATTAATGCAGTTCTATATTACCTCAACGACATCTTCGCGGTTGCGGGGTTTACAAAGATATCTTCCGCAGTGCAAGCCGTAGTGATCGGACTCACATTTCTGGTGTTCACACTTTTTGCCATGGCTCTAATTGACAAAGCGGGCCGCAGGGTCTTGCTTCTGACTGGTGCTATCGGGATGGCAAGCACGCTGACTGGGATTGCAGCTATTGTTGCGAATCAGAGTCACAAAGAATTACTCCTTTGGCTGCTGATGGTCTATATTGCTTCGTTCTCCTTTTCACTGGGCGCTGTTACCTGGGTGTATATCAGTGAGGTCTTCCCCACCGCGGTTAGAGCCAAGGGCCAGAGCCTTGGAAGCCTGTCGCACTGGTTTACGAACGCCATAATATCCGGGGTTTTCCCGACTTTGGAGGCCAAGTCCGTTGCCGCCCCATTCTTGTTCTTTGCTGTGATGATGGTCATTCAGTTCTTCGTGGTACTTACGGTCTATCCGGAAACCAAAAACACCTCCCTGGAGCGTCTAAACCTCGCGTGACCTATCTTTCCCGGAAAGAAACTGTTGCTGTTTAGGACCTCAAGGGAGTTCATCACTGCCCTGTCTTGCGTTTATTCGCGACCCGGTTAACTTCAACCGCCTGCCAGAACCTATGGCAGCCTAAACCGAAAAACAGAACTTTCACTTAAGAATCGGCGAAAACTGTCCGAACAACCGGGACCACCGCACTTTACATCGAAGGCTCCAACGACTTCGTTACCTTCATCGTCGCTTCGATTGCTACCAGGTGGAGCGAACCAGTTCCTGGGTGGGTCTATCCCCCACTGAAAAGCACCGGCTTGTCACGGCGCACGGTAACCCTATTCTAAAGTTGGCGTTCCCCGCCTCATAAATCTCGCGGCTGAATGAATTCCGCAAGTGGCTCGAAGGATGGAGGATTTCTTCGTTTCAACCGCATGGATTTCGGTAGAGGGGTTGGCGGATACCGGATTGAAGTCAGCAGTGAAACAAGGAGTTGAGCAGCGCCAAGGTGGAATTTCGTTTGGATGGCGTCGATGGCCGTCTGATCGGCGAGGCGCTGATTGCGTACACCGGTGGGAAGACAAATTATGTTGTGCTGTCAGGCCCGGTTAAACGAGGCAAAGGCATTCACGATCTGTTTATAGTTGCCCGTGGCGAGCGAGCAGATCCCGCAGGTAATTTTGTTCAACATCAATTGGTTCACCTTCAAGAAGGACATTTTTGCCGGTAAATGAAATCGGCAGGTTTGGTCATAGGCAAGGTAGGTCGTCCCAGAGGATGCGGGGAACCATGGTCAATTACTCCGGCCCGGAGTGCCGTAATAAACCATCGGGCTCATTACTGCCATCTTCCGATAGATATTGATAACGGCTCCTTGTCTTTTTATTTACTTTCTTTCAGTTGGCGCGTCCGCATCTCTCTCGGCGTCGGCGCCCTTGGCTAGTGCGCCACTGAGCTTCTTAAAGACTGTCTCATCGGCAGCTTTTGTTAGATTTCGGGTCTCATTGAATTCAGCCTTTGCTAATTCTTTCATGCCCGCGACCTGATAGAGCCGTGCGAGATGCCAGTGAACGTTGACATCGTTGGGGCTTAACCTGGAGGCTACCTTCAGTTCCCGGAGAGCGTCATCTTGGCGGCCCGCATTGGCATAAAGGATACCCAAGTCAAGGTGCGCCAACTCAATCCCCGGGTCCATCTGAATGGCCTTCTGAAATAGCGGGAAGGCGGCTTCGGGATTGCCCATTTGCAGACTGGCGTCTGCTAGATAGGTCAAGGCTTGGTTGTGGTTCGGGTTGTTGGCAAGTTCGGCCTGGAACTCCTGAGTAGCTTCGGCGTATTGCTTTTGGACCCACAACAGATAGCCGAGACCGAAGTGCACATTAGGCTCTCTGGGATTGGCTTTGACGGCGGCGCGGAATTGCTGCGTGGCGCCGACGACGTCTTTCATCTCGTCCATCGCTTCGCCGGTCAACATGTCGGCCTCAGCCGACTCGGCGTTTAACGCCAGAATCTGATGATAAACGTCGAATACGCATTGGTACTCCTTGGCCCAGAGACAACTGTGTGCCAAGGCGAGGCGGAATGGGAGGTTTTGCGGATCTCGCCCTGACGCCTCCTTTAGATATGGAATTGCGGCCGCATATTCGCCCAGCCCATAGTGTGCCAGACCGATAATAGTCGTCAACCGCAATGCCTCGGAGGAAGACGGGGGCTCGCTATTGAGCAATGGAGTGAAGGTTTCGATGGCTTCCTTGAGCGCGCCCGATTTGAAAAGCGACAGGCCAAGGTTTAGCCGTAAGCCGGGCATGGCCGGAGCCAGTGCCAGAGCCCTGCGATAGAGTGGCACTGCTTCGGAGTAATGTTCCTTGCGAGCTTCGAGCAAACCCAAATGAGCATAGGCTTCTGAGTTTCGGGGATGAACCTTCAAAACAGCGCGCCACGCAGCCTGGGCTTCGGAATTCTTCCCTTGTTGCTCCAGGGTGATTGCAGATTGGCGCTGATTGTTCTCAACGGTAGCCGTTTGTCCCATGCACCAGGAAAGCAAAGATGCCGAAATCAAAGCGATTCCCAAATGCACAATTGGCTTCACTCGGACTTTCATGACACGGCTCCATGGCGTGACTCGGCTGGCGCAACAAGCATAATATGCTCTCTCTGGGCCCTCTCAACCTCGACCGGAATTGCAGTAAGGCGAGGAAATGAGCATTAGGGTTGGTGAGAGAAATACGCGGCTCGGCGAATCACATTGGCATCGGGCTTCCAATCGAGGCGCCCGATCACGATTATAGAGTTTCTACGCCTGCCGAGAATGGAGATTTCTTGCGGCCTTCTCCACGTCCGGGTTCCTTACTCTTCCGAGGGAGTAAGTTGTACAATCTATAACAAATCGGGCGCAGCAGTGTGAAAAACAATGCTGCGCCCGATTTGGGAGGCATACTGCCTAGAAGCGGATTTTCCCGCCAAGCTCCAGCGTACGGGGGCCGTAGTCGCCGGTCACCGCACCAAAGTTTCCGTCACCTGAGTTGGTATCGATGTTTTGGAATTGTGTGTGGTTAAACGTATTGAAGGACTCGAAGCGCAGTTCGATCATTGGGCCCTCGTGCGCCGTCAGCGGAATGTTCTTGAAAAGGGACAGATTCCAATTGAAGAGGCCAGGTCCTACGACCGCATCTTTTGGAGCATTGCCGAAGCCCTGATTCGTCCCTCCGTTCCAAGGTGCTGTTGGATTTTGAAACGAGCTTTTGCTGAACCAAGCGCCTACCGTCTTGGGGTAGGAGACCTTGGATGCGAGGTTGGGGCGGTTGCTAGTGCCACCTCCCAGTCCTAGAGTGTCGGTGCCGGTATAGGCGACAATCTGCGGTACACCCGCTTCTGCAACCGTCACGCCGGAGATTTCCCAATTCCCTAGGATCTCGCGCGCTGCCAAGTTCGAACTCCTTGTGAAGAACGGGAGCGCATAAACGTAGCTTGCATTGAAGATGTGACGCCGGTCCATTGCTCCCGACCCCCGGTCATACTTTGCGTTAAAGGGATTGGAGAGCTGACCCAGATCGGAGGATACCTCATCGATTTCATGAGACCAGGTATACGCCAATTGGGTTGTAAGCCCATGCTTGGCCTCAAAGCGTATACCCGCCTGGAACGAGTTGTAATTGCTGTTGGTTTCATTCTCCGACTGGTCGATCGCGCTAAAGCCCGGATAAATCCGATAGTAGTTGGCGTTTAGCGAACCGTTAGCAACACCCTCTCGGTCGAGCAAACCGCTCGAATCGCTCAAGGGCAAAGTGTTTATTGAGCGGTAGTTGTTCTGATCCCATCCATTTGTTCCCACGTACTGGATAACCGCGACGACCGATGGCACGATTTGCCGTTGCACGCCTATGCTGTACTCCATGGTGCCGGGAGGAGGATAGGCGGTCTTGAGTTCGGACAAATTGGAAGGATAGGTCGGAGTTGTTGTCACCGCGCCAGTCAAAGCGCTGATGCTGGGGTTAGAGAAGGTAACGTTATTAGCGGAAGGCTGATAGGAGTTGGGTGGGTTGGTGTCGTTGTTATAGATGTCGTTGCCGAAGAGCCGCTCAAAGAACAAGCCGACGCCGCCCCGGAGAACCGTTTTTCCATCTCCGAATACATCGTAGGCAAAGCCGAGTCGGGGTTCCACGGTGTTGTACTTGTTCTTCACCAAGCCGCCAGAGACGCCATTCGTGCCGGCTTCCAGAACGCCATTGAGATAGAACTCTCCACCGTTGACCGACGTGAGTGACGCTGGATCCAGCGTGCCGTCCGCCTGGACCGGATTCACCGTCGGTGTGGTGTAATCCGCCGGCACGAAGTTTGAAACTCTGTTATATTTTTCAACCGTGTGCGGCATGGCATCGTAGCGTAAGCCCAGGTTGAGAGTCAACCGGGGAATGATGTGCCAGTTGTCATTGGCGTAGAAGCTGAAGGTGTTGTCGATATAGTGCAAGGAATTCAGAGATTCCAGTTGGTTCCAGCTGGCGGCGTCGCCGAGCAGGAAGTTGACATACGAGTCTTGAGAGAATGAGCTCGAATTGAAAGTGAAAACACCCTGCGTATCGGCCTGTTGCGGTTGCCTCTTGTAACCGTGGAGGTATCCGAAGCCAAATTTGAATTGGTGCCGACCCTTGATCCAGGACAAATCGTCCCGGTAGTCGTAGGTTTCGTAACCATTCGTCCATGGCATGTAGTTTATATCCCATTCTGATTGCAGCGGGGTTCCCTGTAAAACGATTGCAGGCAACCTGGCCCCTGCGTTGTTAGTAGCCGGAAAATAGCTTTTAGCCGTCCACCCGCTGGGCTGGACAAAGCTGCTCCCGGGAGCGGCGATGGGAACGATGTTGATCAAGTTGCCGGCATACAGGAAGGCAGTTTCGTTGAGCAGTGAAGATGAATATGTCTGCGTCAGCTTGATTGCGGCCGAATAGGACGGGTTGGAAAAGACAGAACCTACGGTTGGGTAGGTGTCGCTGCTCCACATCGATGGGAAATAAGTTCTGGACACCGCGTCATGGAGATAATGTCCCATCAACTGGAGTTTGTTGTTGATGGCGTGGTCAATGCGAACCACATCTTCACGCACATATTCCGGAGCAGGGATGGACTCGGTGTATTGGTTTGTCCCAAGATTTGGCTGCGGAAACGTGTTCGCGTTCAGTTGGAGGACCGCATTCTGGTCTATCAGGTTGGCTGGGATTGTGTATTGACCAGTCGCTGGGCTCAAAAAAGGTTGTCCCATGGTCAAACCGTCCTGCGTGTAGAACGCCAATTTGGCTGGGTCGGTGGTATTGGGAACGACCGGGACCGAACCACCGGTTGGAAGTGTGTACACAAGGTCGGCTCCCGAGGTCGGGAAATTGTCTTTCGCGATCGTATTCGCGACCAAAGGCGCACTCCCCTGAATCATTCTGCGCCACTCTTCATTCCAAAAGAAGAAAGTCCTGTTGCGATTGTTGTTATAAACATGTGGAATCCAGAGCGGGCCGCCGATATTGCCGCCCGGCTCGTTCAACTGGAACTTGGCCCGTGGTTGCCCCGCGGCTTTCGCGAAGTAATCATTGGCATCGTAATCTGTGTTGCGGTTAAACTCATAGAGTTCTCCGTGGTATTTATGTGTGCCCGACTTCAGCACCATAACGATTGTTGCCCCGGAGCCAATTCCGTAATCTGGGCTGTAATTACTGTCGAGCGTCTGGAATTCTGCAATGGCATCCTGCGAGGGCAGGCTCATGTAACAACCGCCGCAGCCACGATCATTAAGTTCCCCGCCATCGAGCAGGTAGATATTGTGCTGGAGGCGCGTTCCGTTAAAACTGATACCGTTCGCGCCGCCTAAAGCATCGATGCCGCCAAAAGCCGGCAAGTTGTTGGAGACTCCCAAGCCCAGGGCAGCAAGTTGCGTTACATTTCGGCCGTTGACTGAGAGCAGTGCAACCTGTTCGCTGCTAATTAGAGTGCTGACCTCACTGGTCTCCGATTGAACCTGCAAGGCGTCCGCTTGCACGGTAACCGTCTGCGCCTGACTGCCGACATTCAAGGTGATGTTCTCTTCCAGTGTCTGGGCCACGTTCACTACAATGTCGGTCTTTGTGTAGTTCGCGAACCCCTGCGCCGATGCAGTCAGCCTGTAGGTGCCAATACCTATGTTTGGAAAGCTATAGGCGCCCGCACTGTTCGATACTGCCCGTCTCACCTGGCCGCTCGCGGGAGAAGTAAGGGAGATTGCAGCATTGGCAACCAGAGCTCCGGTTGAGTCTACGACGGTTCCGTTGATGTTCGCGTTGTCCTGGGCCCAAGCCCCATTCGGCGCTAGAAGGAGCATCGCGATGAATGCAAACCAAATTGTCAGGCATCCCGATGCCGGCCGTTCCGGCTCAAGGATCCTTTCGAAGCGCTGCTCTTGAGTGGTGAGAAGATTCATGGTGTGTCTCCTGGCAAATTGTTACGTGAATTGCGTTTTTTGTCATACTCACTCCGTGCCTGCGTGGTCACGAATTCACGACCAAAACTTGGCCGCGATGTGGGCGGACCTGCTTGTGACTCAAATGTTGATTCGCGATCCTCAAATTGCAGTCTCGGGGGATTCAGCTGGCGGCCGTTTCCAAGTTTCCTTTTCCTCGGAGTTGAGAATCATCTCTAACCCATCTTTGCCTGAGGTCCACCTCAAGGATCCTCAGAATCGATTTGCAGACTCATCACTTACAAGACCGGTTGACGACTCATTTAGACCGAAATAGTCTTCCCCCACATCGTGCGACGGCTACATTGGATACTTCCCAAGTGTCTCAGCATAGACAACATGAAGCAGAGGGCAACTTTAGCTGGTAAGCGATTAAACGCTGATCTTCTCGAAGGTGTCTTCTCGTTGCGCATCCAAGAGTGATTAAAAATTGTCCAGATTATTCCCGTACTTTGAGATGGAATGCGGATTCGCCTTCTTTTTTGACATTGCGCTTAGCCGGTTGCTATATTAGCTTTGCAAATATTTGGAGGAATTATATGTTGCGAACGCTGACATGCTTTATTCATGGAGATGAATATCAACTTAGCTCCGGCGTGGCGACAAGTTGTTTGTAGGTGATGGTTTGGGTTGCCAGACAGGCGCGGATTAGCCCGGGCAGCATGGTTGATTCCATGGTGCGACGGTTGAGTCGGTAGTTGAATTCGGCCACGTAGCGCTTCAGATGCTTCTGCTCGACTTTGTGGTGTGTACCGAGCAGGAATCGCTTTAGGTTCGACAAGGTAATGTGAACCCATGGAAATAGGCTGTGCGCCGGTTCATCCTGTCCGGAAATGGCCGTTGCTGTATGCACGAAGCCATTCTTTTTCAATCGCTTATAGCCATTCCATCCGTCGGTGAGAACGTGGCTGCCGGGTCGCACCTTAGCCTTAAGAAACCCCTCCGACGTGGCCGCAGCGGCATCTGGGACCACTTCCAGCGCCGCGAAACCGGGAATCGGCTTCTTGCCCGGCTGGCCAGGGCCACGCTGCTCCACCGCCACAACGACCACCGATTTGCTCTGCGCCCCCGTCCACTCCGCCCCGGACCTTCTTCGCGGCCGCCCACGTAGCCCTCGTCGGCCTCGACCAGACCGCTGAGCTTATAGCCCTGATCGCGGTCGGCCATCGCTTTGCGGAGCTTATGCAACAGCAGCCAGGCGGTCTGATAGCAGACCCCAATCTCCTTTTTCAGTTGCATAGCCGAGATGCCTTTCTTATCGTGGCTCAAGCGATAAATCGCCCAGAACCAACCGGTTAGAGGAACCCTCGTCTTGTGAAAGATGGTTCCCGCCGTGACCGAGCACTGGTAGCTGCAACGACCGCATTCATGCACCTGACGCGTCGCCATATAGCCTCGGCTAGGCCCACCGCAGCGCGGGCATCTGAAGCCCTCCGGCCAACGTTGCCGACTCAACTGTTCGCCACACTGCTGCTCATCGCCAAACTGTGTCTGAAACTCAAGCACCGTCAGCATTTTGGTACCCGATTTGCTCTCTGACCTCTTCATGCAAATTACGATATCGCCCTTTATTCGCCTGAGCAAGATTGATATTCATCTCAATTTAATTCCGACCCCACCTGCCGTGAGTCAAGTCCTAAAAGTTCTGTAGAATCCCATTCCTCAGGTTTGTTGGTTCTTGTTGTTGTTGGTTGAGAGGTGCCTGCTTGCGGAGGGCGTAGCCCGGAGCATGCAGGCACCTCTCAAGCGGCGATGGTCTCGGCTACGGCCCCTGGTTGCTCCTCCATACGCAGGTCCATCCTGAGCACACACGATCTTGCGTGGCATGCAGGAGCCGCCCTATGAGACGACGATGCTGACATACCCGCGAATGACAAGTTTTATGCCTATGCTCCGGTGCGTCTCACTCCGGACTCTTCGAAGGTCTATGGAAGCTTCCGTCTCGGCGCCCTCGTCTCGGACAAAATCGAGGGACCATACAAGGATGCAATCGGCAAGGCTATAACCACCCTCGAAGGCAATGAACTTGCTGGCCTTAGCCCCACGGTTGCACGCGATAACAAAGGAGACTCTTACCTGTATTGGGGCACAGACGCCGGCGGCGGCGGGCGCTACGTTCGCATGGCCCGGCTCGCTCGGGACATGGTGCATCTGGCTGAGCCGGTTCGGGAGATGGCTATGCCCCTCAAGGACGACTGCGGCGAAGACGAGTACTTTGAGAGCCCGATCCTCTTCGAGCGAGACGGCACATAGTACATGACCTATATGGCCGTACACGACAGCGCAAGGAAGGCGTGCTCCTCGAAGGACGCAGACACATGCCCCTTAGAATATACCATATCGAAGAGCATCTTTGGTCCTTTCGATAAGGACCCGAAGACGATCATGCCGCCCGGGGGAGGAGGCACGGAAAACAACCACCAAGGTATCTGTAGCTATCAGGGAAAGTGGTATCTCGCTTATCACACCGGCTACGAGAAGGTCGATCACCGGCAGGTGGCCGTCACCGAACTGCACTTCCGCCCCGACGGCTCGATTGTTCCCATCGAGCCAGACAAGGATCTTGGGGCGGGTACGCCGGGATCCGTCACCGAACTCACTCTGGACGCATTCGCCGCCAAACGAGAGGCATCAGAGTTCTACGCGCGCATGAATGCCGATCCAGAGCCTCGGGAGAGAGGTGGATACCACTTCAAGTTGAAGGATGGTGGATACCTCCGCTTTGACCGGGTCGACTTCGGCCATGGCGCGCACGGAATTCAGGCCTTCGTCAGCTCGGAGAACGCGAAGTTGCAAGGAGGGGAACTTGAGTTCCGGCTGGATGGTCAGGCCGGCGAACTCCTCGGCACGATCTCTGTCGCGCCGACGGGTGGAGTCTCGGACTACAAGCTGCTCACGGCAGGTTCAAAAGCCGTCAGCGGCGTCCACACCGTCTTTCTAATCGCACACGGTAGCGGCGGTGATGCAGAAGGCCATCTCTTCAACGTGGCGTGGTTTACCTTCACACGATAGCCCGGATTGTGCGAACTTTGACCTGCCGCTTCTCCGCGAGCGGCAGGTTTCTTGCCCGAAATCTCCGCCTAATCGTCCCTAATACTGGATTCCCATTTGCGCCATCCCGGACGCGCATTTAAGGGTTACTGGCAGAAAGACAATATTCAACAGCTTTTTGGCAATTTTAGAGAAGACAGCAACCGGACCGGTGCGTAGTGTTATCTGCAATAAATCTGGCGGGGTTTCCTGCGCTATTCCGTCGACGGAATGGCGTTTTAAGTGATCGTTCGTCTTTCCCAAGGCAAAAGATTGGGGCGGGGAGAGGATCGTTCGCGGGTCTCGAGCCGGGCAGGTTTGATGGAATCTTATGGGAACGACAGGCCTGTGTAGCGCGGTGATTCTTGTCGGAAAAGCCTCCTTCGCCGGCGACCCGCTGGAATGTGCTGAAACAGCGGAGAAAGAAGGCGCATCGGTCTCGGAGAACTTGCTCAAGCAAAAGTCACTTAATCGAAGTTGAGAGGACATCGAGGATGAAATTGCAGAACAGCATAAACCGAATGATGCGTACTGGCGCCTTATGTATGGCAATCTGTATTACCCTGTTGGCAAGCGCGTGGGCGCAAAAGCTGGTGACGCCAGGCTATCTTTTCAACGACGATCCGACGTGTCGCGAACTGAACGGGAAGTTCTATCTCTTCACGACGCAGGATCCGTTCACGGTTCAGTTTGAAAAGGAAAACCAATTCTACAAGGGGATGTATGCTTTCCGCGCCCTAAGCACCACTGATTTCGATCACTGGACAGACCACGGATCGATTGTTACGGGGCGCGATGTTACCTGGAATTCCGGCGAAGCTCTGTGGGATGGCGATGCGGGCATCCCCGCCAATGGAAAGTTCTATTCCTACGCCCCTTACCGCATCAATTCCGCCAAGGAAGACAATTACGGGATCTTCGACATCGGTGTCCTAACGGCTGACAATCCCCTTGGACCATACAAGGATGTGGTTGGCGGGCCGATGAAGAATGTGGATGGAACGCCGCTTGAAGGGCTTAGCCCATGGGTTATTTACGGTGATGACAAGGCGCCGTATCTCATCTGGGGTGCTGGAAATACTTCTCAGAACTGGGTGAAAATCGCCCGGCTCACGCCGGACATGACCCAACTTGCGGAGCCGGCCCGTGATGTGGTTGTGCCAAAGAAGGACGCTTGTGGCGAGCTTGACTACTTCGAGAGTCCTATCCTCTTCAAGGCCGGCCAGAAGTGGTATCTCACTTATGTAGCATACAAGCCTGACAAGGGCCCCGGGTGCGTCCCTAAAGGATCCTACATAGACTACGTCGTGTCCGATAGCATGTTCGGCCCCTTCAACGGTCCGATCCGGCACCTCGTTTATCCCGCGGTAGATGGCGAAGAATCGGTGCAACAGGGGGTCTGCACGTACAAGGGCCAAACCTATATCGCATACCACGTTCCGTATGACAATGGCGCCACATATAGAAGCGACACCAACGTTCCCGAAAGCTGGACATCAACCGCGACTGATCATCACCGCCAGGTAGCGGTGACCCGGCTCACCATCCTGCCGGATGGAAGCCTTCAACCTATTTACCCTAGTCACGACCAAGGCGTTGGAACACCCGGTGTAACGCACCTAACACTCGACGCGTTCGCCCCCCGCCGCGAAGCAGTTGAGTTCCATGTAGAAATGAACGCCTGGGGAGAAAGGGGTGTGTCCGGCGAGTACCAAATGAAGATGGGGGACGGGGGCTATCTGCAGTATCACGATGTTGATTTCGGCGGCGGTGCGGCGACTTTTCATGTCGAAGTAAGTTCAGAGAACAGTGGTTTGCGCAACGGGGCACTCGAAATACGAATGGACAATCCTGCCGGTGAACTGATTGGCGAAGTCAAGATTGAGAGTACTGGTGGGCGAATCAACTATCGTGTTCTTACTACACACATTTCCCCGAGCGCAAAAGGTGTACACGACCTTTGCCTAGTCGCACGAGGTAAAGGAACGACGACGCAACGGCGGCTCTTTAACATTACTTCGTTTGGCTTTACAAGGCGCTGAGTTAACGCCTTGATTCTGGAGCAGTCATTAAGGAATCGAGAAAGCAGGGACCATTTGTGCGAAAGTTCGCTGGTGTCTTGGCCTGCATTAGTAACTCGAAACGGAAGTGATCAGCTAGTGTCGTGACTACGTGGTTTCGTGGTATCCCAGGTCTCAACGCCGGGACCTGGGGCACCCGCATTCGATGACTAATGTACAAAATCGCAGAGGCACGGTACTAGTCTCCTGCTTGCCCCGGGTTCACAACTCCGTGATTGTGAGGTTTGGCAATGCTTAGAGCGTTTTAGTAAATAGTGTAAACAGATCAAGTCGGATCGCGCATACGAAGGATGGTATGCCCCATCGGCAGGAACCGGCACCTGGTCAATCGCGCTACGACTGCCCGATGAAGAGTCACGGCGAGTTTCCAATGTCGAAGTGAACGGGAAGAAGGAACCAATCAGGCGCGGAACCGACGGGGAAATCCAATTGAAAGGAGAAGGCGGGCCTGGAAAGCCGCTGCGTTGGGCGGTTCGTATGTAAGTATCCTCCGGCAAAGCCGGAGGCTTTACGGTTGCTGGCCCCTCAAAGGGGCCTGATCGCAACCGGTGAAAGCAAAAGCAAGAACAAAAGCAAAGGCCTCACAGTGCAAACATTATTGGCGCAGTCCAGACAAAATGAGGGAGAACATACTCCCGGAACTGTCAAACTTCTACTGCCACCCCGGCAAAGCCGGGGGATCTCCCAGGGCTTTTAGATCGCCGTGTACGTTTCGACGTGGGGTGCGGTAACAATAGACGTACGCTTCAATACGGCTGGCACGAAAAATCTCTACATTTGGCGTCGGTCGAAGGATTCTCGGAAACGACTTGCGCAGGAACGGCCCTACTCTTTCGCGCCGGGTCCTTGAGAGGTTCCGGTGTCAAATGGTCGAAGCAAATGAAATTCCCGGTCTAAAGCGTTAATCGGTGGTACGGCCGAACCCCAATTTCCAGCGCAGTTTCAACGTTGCACAGAGTTTCAGAAGGATGATATGCAGCGACGCGATTTTCTTAAAGTTGCTCCCGGTGCGCTTATCGCGGCATCGGAGATCGGTAAGAGTCTTCCTGCCTCCGAGTCGTCTGTCTCGACGGTTTCTGCTGTTGTCTGGACGACCGAGCGCGGCCAGCTTCACGAAGTTGGTCGCGCAGCCGTCTCAAGAAACGCTCGGACGCAGATGGGCGACTGGTCGGTTCGCACGACGACAAAGATGGTGGCAGGTGGGTTCGACGCCCGCGACATCGAGGCCACCTTCTCCCTTGACAAAGGAACGGCCAAGTCGGTTGCTGTCGGTGTTGAGATTGGCTTGCCAAATTGGTCTACCGGAAATTTTGTTTTATTCCCTGGCTCCGTGTATGCGGGGAACCGCTTCACCTGCGTGCCAATCAAATATTCCGAAACCATCTCGCCATCTTACGTGCGACAGGACGCACCCATTTATATCCGCGACATTGCACGCCTCTCCACAGGACCTGGTCCCTCCTTCATCGAGCGTCTTATTGGCGATATGTCGACGCCCGCGGTCGGCTTTGTCGCACCGGACAGGAATGAGGGATTGCTGCTTTTGACCACGCAGGGATGCCGCTTGGGCGATTACGGCCTGGCCCTCGAGGAGAGCGAAGATCGTACTCACGCCTGGATCCGGCTCACCGCACCCGGGGTCCGGCGCCTTCGCCAAATTCTTGCGGCAACGGGCTCCGTTTTTAATGCCGGAATGGTCCCTTCCGAAGATCATGGCGCCGATTGGAAAGCCGGTGACGAAGTTACCGTGTGCCTTCGTCTGCATCGCTTCCCTGCCCATCGCCCACAGGATTTGTTCGACCGCCTGGCTGCAACGCGGAAGTCGGTCACCGGTCCTGACCAACCTCGACATGTCTTGCCGTTTTCGCAGGCTTGGGAGATGCTGGAGACGCGATTCAATCGGGATATCTGGAATGAATCCTTGAATGCCTATGCTGGGGGACTTCCATGGATCTACATGGACGAACATCCCTTTGACGACCATTCTGCCGTGGAGTTTGGCTGGACAGGCGGCGGGATCGCCACGCAAGCACTGCTGTTTGACGGCACGTCCTTATCGCGGTCCCGCGCCCGGCGCAATCTGGAAACGATCCTGACTGGTGCCGCGGCGCCGAGTGGACTCTTTAACACCATTTTTGAATCTGGACATTGGAGGGCCGACCAGGATCTCGGCAACTGGAAGGCCTTGTTGCCTCGAAACCAGGGAGATGGATTGTTCTGTGTGATGAAGCAACTCAACTTGCTCCACACCCAGGGTGAGCCCATCCCGCCACAGTGGGAGAACGCTGTTCGCCAACAGGCAGATGCACTCGTCCATACCTGGCAGCACGCCGGCCAGTTCGGCTTCGCAATCGACAGCTTGACAGGCGATGTGGTTTGGGGCGGCAGCACTTCAGGCGCCTTGATCCCTGCCGGGTTGGCGCGGGCCAGCGAATGGTTTCAGTCTCCCGAATATCTATCGGCCGCGATCGAGGCGGCGGAGTTCTATGCCCATCATGACCTTGCCGCCGGCATTACCTCCGGAGGCCCTGGCGATGCGCTCCAGGCTCCAGACTCCGAGTCGTCTTACGGTCTGCTGCAGACCTTTCTGACGCTCTGGGAGGTTACGCAGGAGGCCCGTTGGCTGGAATACGCCCGGCAAATGGGGCGTCAGTTCGCAAGCTGGGTCGTGTCCTACGATTTCCGGTTTCCTGCCAGTTCAACCTTTGCTCGCGCCGATATACGCGCCACTGGCGCAGTTTGGGCCAATGCGCAGAATATTGTGCCGCCACCAAGCATCTGCTGTGCATCCGGCGATGCGCTCTTCCGCATCTTTCGTGCCACGGGCGACCCCTTTTACCTCGACCTGGTCCGGGACATCGCCCATGGTATCCCGCAGTACTTCTCCCGCGAGGATCGACCCTTGAGATGCGGCCATGAGGGACGCACGATGCCGCCCTCGTGGGTTTGGGAACGCGTGCAGACGAGCGATTGGGAATCGCCGGATGTCCCCTTGGGCGAGTGGCCCTGCGCATTGGCCGATTGGGTCTCCAATGCAATGATGCTGAGCTGGATTGAGCTGCCCGGTATCTATGTCCAGCCGGATGCGGCTCTGGTCTATGCCATCGACCATGTCAACGCTCGTTTGCTTCACCAGACGCCGGGCGCTGTAGTGGCCGAGCTTCACAATCCCACAATGTTTTCTGCGCGTGTAAGGGTGTTCGCGGAGACGCATGCGGCCGCGCGTGTGCCCCTACCTTTGAATGCATTGCTGAAGCGTCCCGTAGTAATGGTTCCAGCTGGTGGGCGTCTGAATGTCCGGGCTGAATCGGACGGCAAGGCCACTGTGGTATAGCTGCATGCTCTGCGCTTCGAGGAAGAGGAGATTTGGACCGAGCTTCCGAAATCGACCCGGAAACACTGCCGCGGACTGTGGCGCCAGCTGCTGGAAAGCGTCCTCGAGAGCGGCGAGGGAAGGCCCAATGCGGCGGTCCCGGTTGTTCGGACAGTTTTCGCTGATTTTTAAGTGGAAGTTCTGCTTTTCTGTTTGGCCGCCAGAGGTTCTGGCAAGCGGTTGAAGTTGACCGGGGAGACGATATTGCCATTGTCCCCGTATCGATTGACCGACAGACCCACTTTATCGCATTCTGAAGCCGGTCGGTGAAGCAGAGGCGGGCCCTGCTGGAGAGCAACCCGCCAAGGAATAGCCGGCTGGAGACTCATCGACGCCGATGAGCGCCGGGAGTGGGCTCGACTGCCGCTCCCGGCCTTTTCTTTCAACATCGGATCGATAGATTTCCGTAAGCGTCTACGGCAGGCCGCAGGGCAAACGCATCTTAATTGCTATATGCGCGAAGGGCTTGGCTTGGTGGGATGGGGAGATGAACAGTCCCCTGAAGCATTTTTCTGATTTGCGTGATCCGCGGGTGGAGCGAACGCGGGAACACTTGCTGGAAGAGATTCTTTTGATCACCATCGCGGCGGTTCTGAACGGGGCCAACGGTTGGAACGAGATTGAGGACTACGCCCACTCCAAACACGCATGGTTGAAGAGTTTTCTCACACTGCCCAGTGGCATTCCATCGCATGACACTTTCAATCGAGTCTTCTCTGCACTCGATCCAGAGGAGTTAGAGAAGGGTTTCGTGGCTTGGGTTTCTTCGATTGCCAAGCTGACGGCGGGCGAGGTGGTGGCCATCGACGGCAAGACGCTGCGGGGCGCCTCGGAACCCAGTAAGAAGGGACCAGACAAGAAGGCCATCGTGCATATGGTTTCGGCTTGGGCCAACAGCAATTGTTTGGTGCTCGGTCAGCGCCGTGTCGATGAAAAGTCCAATGAAATCACTGCGATTCCTAAACTTCTCGACGCCTTGGAGTTGAGCGGAACGGTGGTGACTATCGATGCAATGGGCTGTCAGCGAACCATCGCGGAGAAGATCATTACCAAAAAGGCCGACTATATTTTGGCGGTCAAGGAGAACCAAGGCAACCTGTTTGCCGAGATCAAAGACTCATTTCAGATGCTGGCTACCGATGCGGTTGCCGTAGAAATCGACTATGGCCATGGACGCATTGAGCAACGCCGCTGCTCGGTGATCGCCGACTTGAGCTTGGTCGAGAAGGCCGCCGAATGGGCATCGTTACAGGGTTTGGTGCGTATCGAGAGCGAACGGCATCACAAGGCTACGGGCAAAATCGAGACCGACATCCGCTATTACATCACTAGCCTCGAGCCAAACGCCGAGCGGCTGAACGGTTCGATTCGCCAGCACTGGGGCATCGAAAACAAACTGCACTGGGTACTCGATATGGGCTTCAACGAAGACCAGGACCGCAAACGCGCAGGATATGCAGCGCAGAACTTTTCCGTACTCAACCGCATCGCTCTCAACCTGCTCAAACAAGACAGGACTTCAAAACGAGGTATCCACGGAAAAAGACTCAAAGCGGGTTGGGACAATGACTACCTGCTCCACCTACTGGGGAAATAAGATGCGTTTGCCCTGCGGCAGGCCGTAAGTCCCTTGACACTCACCAGTGGTCGGCTTAGTCTGATGCTGTTCACTGCAGGTCGCTAACGTAGTTGCATTCAGCAGACGACTGCTGAAAAAGTCTCGATAGGGACCTAACGTTTCTTGGACTAACTTTGGCATCGACCGAGAAGACATGACTGATTTGACTGAAACAAAACTGGGTCTTGGCCGAAAGGTCAACTGGGATTTTACCTTCGCCTTTCTGGCTTTGCGCCTTTGGCTCGGCGTGCGCGCCCTCTTCGTTGGCATTGAGAAATTCGGCGCCTTTCGGTCAGTAGCCACGCCGCTCATCGATCCCGCGACGGGCCAGCCGGATGCAAGCGGCGTAATGGTCAACGTGAACATCAAGTTCTACGCGATGGCCAACTACAAGGGCATCCCCGCTGCGTTCGGAGACAAGTTCTCCCATGAGCCGCTGTTTCCGAAGTTCGCGCTGGTGGTCTTTGACCGCATGCTTGGCCCGGCATTTATCCTCACCGGCATTATGCTTCTGATTGGCCTCGGCACGCGCATTTCACTTGCCGCGCAAGGTTTGCTTTTTATCGCGCTCACCGTCGGACTGGTTCTGATTGATCAGGATGCTGGTGTGGCGTGGCTGGGCATTCATATCGGTTTGGTCGCGGCGGCCTTTTTGCTCGCTGAACACAACAGATTCGTGGTCCTCAGGAAATGGTAGATCCCCTTCTCAACCGTCGTGAGTTTATCGCCACAACCGCGGTGGCCGGCGCTGGCTTGTTGCTCGAAGCGTGCAAGTCCGACTCCAACCAAAAGACGAATACTGCAAAGACATCTTCGCTGAACACTATCAATATTGCCCTCGTCGGTTATGGCGAGGAAGGCAAGGTATTGCTGGAATCCATTCTGAATATCGAAGGCGTCAGGCTTGTGGCGCTGTGCGATATCTGGGATTACCACCTCAACGCAGGCGCGCGCTACCTGCAGAAAACGGGCAATGAGGTTCGCGCCTACGAAAATTATGAGGACCTGCTCGCCAAGGAAAAAGACCTGCAGGCGATTGTGATCGCTACGCCGGATTTCTGCCATGCGCCGATGGCCAACACATGCCTGAAAGCCGGCCTGCATGTGTATTGCGAAAAGATGATGAGCAACACGATCGACGGAGCGCGCTCCATGGTGCAGACCATGCGCGAAACCGGAAAGCTGTTGCAGATCGGTCATCAGCGGCGCAGCAATCCGCGCTACCTTTTCACCCTGAACCGCCTGCTGCATGAGGCGCAGTTCTGCGGCCGCCTGACAGCAGTGCAGGCGCAATGGAACCGAGCGGTGAAGGAAGACTTCGGCTGGCCCAAAAAATACGAGATGCCCGCCAGCATGCTTGCCAAATACGGCTATAAAGACATGCACCAGTACCGCAACTGGCGCTGGTACAAGGGACTCGGCGGCGGGCCGTTGTCCGATCTCGGCTCGCATCAGATCGACATTTTCAACTGGTGGCTGGGCACGCAGCCAAAGTCCGTTATCGCCAGCGGCGGACTGGATTACTACAAAAACCACGATTGGTATGACAACGCGATGGTCATTTATGAGTATCCGCTGGCTCAGGGCGTGGCGCGCGCGTTCTATCAGGTGCAGACGACCACCACCTCGGGCGGCGGCTATTTTGAGACATTCATGGGCGACGACGGCACCATCAAGATGTCGGAAGACCCGTCCCTTTGCGCGATCTACCGCGAGGCTCGCGCCACCGCGGTTTCGTGGGACGACCTGATCCAGAAGGGCTATGTCCGCGCCAAGGCGGCTTCCGCAGAGGACGCCGCGAAAGTGGACGTACGCGAAACCGCACAACTGGCGGAATATGAAATTCCGGTGTTTTTCAATAAACCGCCGCATCAGCCGCACTTGGAGAACTTTTTCAACGCCATCCGCGGCACGGCAAAATTGAATTGCCCCGGCGATGAAGCTTTCAGCAGCGAATATACTATCCACAAAGCGAATGAAGCCGTTGCCGCGCAAACGAGACTTGCCATCACTCCTGAGGAAGTGAAAGCCTGAGACAATGATGAAAATGCTTGTGAAGAATCTTGCCGTTCTGACTGCACTGCTTGTTGCGATCGCTGCGGTTGCGCAGGACAAAGTTGTTTTGAAGACTAAATTGCCGCCGCCTCTCTTTGTGGGAACGCCCGTGCCCCTCAATGTGACCAATCTTGAGCGCCCGACGAGAAGCAAGCGCCCCGATTTTTACGTGCCCGCCGGCACGGCAAACCTCGCCAGAAACAAGAAAGTCACCGCGAGCGACAACAATCCCATTGTTGGAACACTGGATATGATCGACGATGGAGACAAAGACGGCAACGAAGGCTCCTGGGTCGAGCTTGGGCCCGGTAAGCAATGGGCACAAATCGACCTGGCGAAGAGTGCGAATATCTACGCCGTTCTCGTCTGGCACTTCCATGCGCAGGCGCGTGTGTATCGCGATGTTGTAGTGCAGGTCTCCGACGATCCCACGTTCCGGTCGGTCGTGACGACCATCTTCAACAATGACTTTCACAACGAGCTTGGCCTTGGCGCGGGCAGGGATCTGAATTACGTCGAAACGTATCAGGGCAAGCTGATCGACGCCAAGGGTGTGAAGGGGCGTTATGTCCGCTTCTACAGCAACGGAAACACGGCCAACAAATTGAACGACTACATTGAAGTGGAAGTGTGGGGCAAGCCGGCCGTCTAAGGCCGCTCGCAAGTTGCGTTGGCGGCCCCGCGCGCCAGTTCGATGTCGCAATCCTATGAGAACCGATCCGTCCCCCGAACTGTCCGAAGCCGTTCTCGACAAAAAGGACAGATCGCTCGCGATCGAAATTCCTGGCTTTCCTCCGAAGTGGATTCGCTGGGCGGCTTTTGTTTTTGTCGCGCTATTCGGATTTCTTCTCCGCCTGCCCCAACTGGGTGCGCGGCCCATGCACACCGATGAAGCGGTCAACGCATACATCGTAGGACAATTGCTGGCCGGCGAAACCTACACCTACGATCCGCATGACCGCCACGGTCCGACGCTGGCTGCGCTTGCCCTGCCGCTGGCCAGAATGCAGGGCGCAAAGGCGTTTTCCGATCTGACGGAATCGGAGCTGCGTCTGACCACGGTCCTGGCTGGAACCGTCACGATTCTGCTTTTTGGCGCGGCGGCGGAAATGTTCGGCTTCGTACCCTGCCTGATTGCCGCGCTGCTGTTTGCCTGCGCTTCTCTGCCTGTCTACTACGACCGATATTTCATTCATGAGTCCCTTTTTGCAGCCGCCACATTTGGATTGATCTTGACCGGTTGGCGCGCGTGCACAAGGCGCTCCGCTGGGCAGGCCGCGCTGGCTGGCGCCTGCGCCGCGCTGATGCTGGCATCGAAGGAGACCGCCGTTCTTCACTTCTTTGCATTGGCGGCCGCCGCGTTCGTCTTCTGGTTCTGGAATCTGCGCGGAAAAAGTCTTGGTAGTTTGTGGCGGCTAAAAGCGGCGCTGGCCGCGGTGGCGGTTTTCCTGCTGGTGAGCGTGATGCTGTTCACCTGGTTTGGCAGTAACTCGAAAGCGCTCGCCGAGTTGTTGCAGGCAGTCCCCAATTTCCTGGCGCGGGCGGGCGGTCAGGGCCATCAAAAACCCTTCTGGTATTTTGCACAGCTTCTCACCGGCGGCTGGTCGGGCGGATTGATCTGCGCCCTGGCCTGCATCGGGCTCTTCCAGACCGCGAGAAAGCGCGATCCTTCGCCGTATGGATTTCTGGCGTACTACGCCGCCTTCCTTGCCGTCATCTACAGCCTGATTCCATACAAGACGCCGTGGCTGGCCTTGAATTTCTGGCTGCCCATCGCCCTGTTCGCCGGTCTGGCGATCGAGTCGCTGTGGCGCATGCCGGCGAAGTATCCCGCTTTTCGCATAGCGATTCCGGCCTTTTGCATCCTGTTGGGAACCATAACCGCGCTTTTGATCGCCCACGATACGCGGCAACGCGTCTTTGCCCATCCCGCCGATGAAACCAATCCGTATGCCTATGCCCACACGTCGGAGGATTTGCTCGGACTGCCTGCGGAGATTGCGGAACTGGCGCACCAGGATGCACTCGCGTCGCCGCGCATCGCCGTTATTGCCTCCGATCCCTGGCCGCTACCTTGGTATCTGCGGCACTTTTCTGAAGTCGGATTCTTGCAACCGGGGCAGCAGGTGGAAGGGGCGGATTTTTACATCACCTCCACCGAAGATGAGGAGCAATACGGAGATCGATTGCAGGGTTTTCGCCCGGGATTTTTCGGAGTCCGGCCCGGTGTGCTGATCGTCTTGTGGTCGCCCGCGCCAAAATGAAATCGTATGACCGACATCCACCAATTTAACCATCGCGCCATGGCGACAAACTTTGAAGTGCGCATTGCCGATGAAGAAAGAGCGTATGCCGCGCAGGCTGCGCAGGCCGCGCTCGATCTTTTGGATAAGCTGGAATCGCGTTTAAGCCGCTTTCGCTCGAACAGCGACATGGCGCAGATCGCTCAGCTCGCGCCGGGCGAAAAGATGTGCCTGAGCGAGCCGGCATTTGCCTGCCTGGAAATCGCAAACAAAATGGAATTGGCCACGCACGGCGCGTTTTCCGCCACGGCCGCTGCCCTGCAAACACAGACCACTTTGCCGCAGTGGATTCTGCTGCCGGAGGGGCTTTCAATCCGCTGCGAGAGCGGGCGGCTGCAATTCGATCTGGGCGCCATCGGCAAGGGGTTTGCGCTGGACCGCATGGCGGACCTGCTGCGTAGTTGGGATTGCCCCTCGTTCTTGCTGGTTGCGGGCGGCAGCAGCATTCTGGCGGGCCATGCGCCGCGGGATGTCGCCGGCTGGTCCTGCGGCCTGGGTGACGACAACGCGCCGCAGCGTTTCTTTCTGACCGGCGCTTCGCTGAGCGGCTCGGGGCTGGCGGTGAAGGGAAGCCATATTCTCGATCCGCGCACCGGCCAGGGAAGTTGATTCAAAGGAGAGGGCAAACGCAGAGGTTCCGGCGGCTCCTCACACGCCCCACGAGTCTGGATCCGACGGCCGAAAAAGTAATCCGGATTCCGCGCTCGCCACGCCGCCTGCTTCTTACGGCGGCGCAGCGACTGGCAGCCCGGCTTACTGCAGGCATGTTGCCGTGAGCCAACTCGATTATCGGGACGGAACCAGCGATGGCAGATGCAACAAGGGCGCTTCCGGGCAACTGGCATGATGAACCATCATCCC
>OCZT010001009.1_pt1 | contig 28896 bp, 29 predicted proteins | sample 1539031 | NCBI WGS metagenome assembly OCZT01 (sample SAMEA3539308, study PRJEB22396) | soil metagenome | biome: tundra; feature: field; material: soil | place: USA | collected 2010-05 | depth 0.15 m | reverse complement strand
CAGCGCCTTTGCGGCATCGCCTAACATCGGCATCTATTTATGACGTTGTGTTTAGATCGAGCGGTGTCGACATAAATAGACGCATGGCATCGAAGGCCGTGGGTAGGCTGCGAGCTTGCTCGCGCTGCGGTCCCAGAGCGCCTGCAAGCAGGCGGCCTACACTGGGCCCGACCAACTGTAGCGAAAGCACTCTAGAGCGGTCGTTGCCTAAACGACCTGTTCCGGTTCAATTCCGGATGGGGGCACCAGAATATTCCGGTTTTCACAAACCCCAAAGCCTGACCTTGTATCGGGCTTATGCGTGCCGCAGCGTTCGAAGAACGCGGCTCTGCTTCGCTCTGATGGGAGCTTCGCAAAACACGGCCTGTGCGGCGGCGAGTGACAGAAGCCATGCATCAGTGGTTGCCCGTAGGACCGGCCGCAAATGCGAGTAAGGGGCCAAAGTCTCCGGCATCCGCCGCGCGGAGCGCTGACAGATAGCGCGCTCGAACATCGCTGGGTGCGACCAGGTCCGCACCGCGACCCCAAGCCAGCGGCGCTCCGCCCTGAGTCGCGACAAGAATATCGGCCATCAAACGGGCATGCCGGCCGTTGCCATTGACCCATGGATGAATCACGACCAGCCGGTGGTGAAATCGCACGGCGGCTTCGATCGCGGGATACGTTTCATGCTCCCGCCAGTATCGTGCATTGTCTAGCAGGGCTCGAACATCCATGGCGAGCGCCTGCACCGGACGCCCCAGGTTTCGCTTCGAGGTCCGGAATCGACCCGCCCAGCGCCAAACCCGGCCGAACATCCGCCGATGAAGATCGCACATGAACTCCTCCGTCAGGAGATCATCGCGCCGCAAGGTGCGCGGCGACAGCGCCCAGGCGCGCGCTTCGAGAATGTTCTCCCGTTCGAAGGCGTTCAGTTCCTCGCGCGATTGAACACTGACGCGAAGCTGCAAAGCCTCCTCCGGCGTGACCAGGGTCGGGCCATCCCGTGGGTCAGCGTTTGCCACGGCGACGAATCCCGCGCTTGGCCCGTTCGGCCACTTTACCGACGCCCTGCGCTTCCAGGGTCATCGTGTGTTCGGTGTCCTCCAGCAGGCGACGATCGCTCGACAGTCCGGCTTCGAGCTCCGCGAACGTCTGACCTTCGCGACCGGGCACCAGCACATAAACGACGCGACAGCCCATTGCCGCGGCGACGCGCTCAAAGTTGCGTAGTGTCAGCGCACCGCGGGCTTCGTTCTTTTCGAATTTCTGCACCGCCTGTGCTGATGAGCCGCCGATCATGGTCGCCAGCTGTCGCATCGAGAGTCCCAGACCTTCCCGCACCGTTCTTAGCCAGCCTGAGGATGGCCGTTGGAGCGTCCGGAGGTCTTCCGCGGCGACCATGATCTTATCCAGGCTCTGTAACCGTATAGTCTGATATTCACGCTTCATAGTAATCTTTTAAGTATAAAATATAACTCATTTGTCAACTTATAAGATTAATCTCTGGGGTGGCATCAGCTACCGCCCCGGGTCCGTCCCCGTAGCTCAAATGGATCGAGCGGTCGTTTCCTAAACGACCTGTTCCGGTTCAAATCCGGACGGGGGCATTCTACTTCGTTGCGTGCCGCAGCTTCGAAGAACGCGGCTCTGCTTCGCTCCAGCCGGAGCTTCGCAGAGCAGGCCATAGCGGCGGGCATCTGAAATTTTTCGCCCCGCGACGGTGGGTTTCCTCATCCGAACCGGCTGAAGTTATTCTTAATCGGGGCCCGCCGCGGACGCAATTCAGGACTCAATCCTAAATTTTCGAGGCAGGACCGCTATCTCTTTGCCATCTGGGCTCATGGCCTGCGTCGCTCTCGGGCCCGCCGGATTTTCCCATGTATTATTCCCAAATGCGCCCTCGCGCGCTCGTGGCGCGCCATCTCGCCTGTCCCGTTGCTTATTGGGAAACGGCCGAACGGGAGCTGCTGCCCGATGGGTTGCGGTTGAGCGCGTGAAAACAGTCAATTCAATGAAGACCGATCGACGCGGTTCGGGTCATCGCGCCAGATGAAGTAGGAGTAAGCCGCGAGCGAAATCGCCATCAGCGGCAGGCTGACAACGATGAAGACGAACACGGCCCGGGATGGGAGTTGAGCGGTCACGGCCGCGACCAAAAACAGGCCGAAGGCCGCGAACACCCATCCGCCCACCCGATGGGTTTTGTTCCAAGACAGCTCGCTGCTCAGCGTCCAGGGTGTACGGATGCCGACGAAAAAATTACTCCGGATCTTCCCGAAATAATTCCCGATCACGATGCAGAACACGCCCAGCGCGCCCACCATCCATTTTTCCATGGCGACCGGGTGGCCCAGCGCGGTGCGGACGATGACCACATTCAGGCCCGTAATGAAGGCGGCGAGTGCGAGCCAGATGGCGGCATAGGCCCGGGAGGAACGCAGGAGGTGGGCTTGCCGCGGGTCGAAGCGCGGGATGGCCAGGAACAGGAGCGTGATGCCGACCATGATGACTGGCGCAAGAAAGACCGTGGCGCGGCTGCCATAGGCATCGACCTGGCCCGAGAAATTCCAATGGGACGGAACGCGCGCTCCCTCGGGCAGGCGTGACCAAGCCCAGCCGGCGAGGGCGAAATTGGCCGCGCTCAAAAACAACGAAACAACGGTGGGCAGGGCCAGGGAACGCGGCGGGGAATCGGGACTGGCGGTTTCGAGTGGGGTGGAAGTATTCATGGCTAATCCGACTTGCGGCGGTTGATCTTAAAGGCGGCCATGAGGCCGCAAAGGGCGTCCTCCAGCACGGAGACGTTCAGGGTGTAAATGATCGTGGTGCCGTTGCGCTCCCCTTGGATCAAATCGGCGTCCTTCAGCACCGTGAAGTGCTTTGAGAGCGTGGGCTTGGTCAGAGGAAAGTGTTCGGCGAGCTCGCCTGCGGACATATCCCGCTGCCGAAGCAACTGGATAATCGTCCGGCGGGTGGGATCGCCCAAGGCACGATAGACGGCGTTCATTGTTCGCCAAGGAGCTAATTAGCCATATGGCTAAATAACAAGACAAAAATTTCTTCCGCTATTCCGCGCGGGATAGGTGGCCCAATTTGGTGAAGATCGGACTACACCCGACGCAACTTTTGGCGGCTGCGGGCGTCTCGACATCCACGCCCTGCAACGCCAACCTCTTGCCTGTCATGCTGCTTTCACCTCGGGTTTCCTCCCTTCGTTTCCGCCGTCGTCCCGCTGGGCAGGACTATGGCGAGACTCGCGGCGCTAGCGCGCCGCTCGCCCTCCGTCGCCGAGGGTATGGCGAGGCGAGGAGGGCTTTCACCCTCCTCGAGATCATGGTCGCCCTGGCGATCCTCGCCCTGCTCGTCGGACTCGCGGTGACGAATTTCGACACCATCTTCGGCGGCGCGCAGACGACGACCGCCAAGCTCTTCGTCACCGAGTCCATCAAGCTCCCGCTCACCAGCTACCGCATCGCGATGGGCGACTATCCGTCGACGGCTGAGGGCTTGCAGGCGCTGATCGCGGCGCCCGCCAGCCGCGCCGAGCAGTGGCACGGGCCGTATTTCAGCGATCCCAAGCTTCCCGTCGATCCCTGGGGCGAGCCGTATGTTTACCACTATCCCGGCGTGCACAACCCGAAGAGCTACGACATCTATTCCAAGGGCCCGGACAAGGTTGAAGGCACCGCGGACGACATCGGCAACTGGTGACGGAGGGCCGGATGAAAACCTCGGCCTGTCGCGCCGGCCCCGGGGGATGCGTCGCATCGCGCGAGAGTTTCAGATGGATTGCCGCGTCGTCCCGCCTTGCGGAACTCCTCGCAATGACAAACGGGATTAAGGATGCCACGTCCGGCGGTGCCGGGCTCGCGATGACACGTCGTCGCGCTCGCCGTGGTTTCACGCTGCTGGCCCGCCGCCGCCAAGGCTATGGCGAGGCTTGCCCGCCTAACAAAGCCGATGGCGAGGCGAGCAGGGCTTTCACGCTGCTCGAAATCCTCCTCGCGATCGCGCTCATGGCGCTGCTGGCGGGCGTGCTGGTCACGGGGGGCGTCAATCTCCTCAGCGAAAAGCCGGCGACGCCCGAGGCCGTCTTCTGGAAGGCGGTCCAGCAATCGCGCACCGCGGCGCTCACGGTCGAGCGCGAGGTCCGGCTGAGCTACGACGCAAAGACGATGGCCTTCGTGCTCGACGACGGCGCCGCGGCGCAGTCGCTGCCCGTGCCGCTGGTGCGCGAGTTGACGGTGGACTTTTTGTCGGCGCAGCCCGGGCAGAGCTCAATCCTGGTTGGGGGCGAATTGGTGGACACGCAGACGCTGCCGGCGGTGACGTTTTATCCCGACGGCACCTGCACGCCGTTTCGGCTGCAGATTCGCGCGGGCGGCGCGGCGCACGTGCTCAACATTGACCCGTGGACCTGCGCGCCAGTGCTGTCGCGCCAGGAAAGCACTCCCTGACATGCGCCGCGGTTTCACACTTTTGGAGGTGATCGTCGCGCTCGCGATTTTCGCGCTGGCGGCGGTCGTGCTTGGCGCGGCGTATGTGAACGTCCTCAACGCCTACGCGACGGTCGGGCGCAGCAACCAGAGCGATGAGGACCTGCGGTTCGCCCGATCGCAGTTGCTCGCCGAGCCGGATCACGACAAGGCGGAGAAGGGCGCGGACTTTGTTTCCACCGGTGGCAGCCAGGTGAAATGGCACGCCACGATCGAGACGACCACGACCGCCGATCTCTTCACCGTGACGTTCGTCTGCGAGCTGGCGGATGCCTCGGGCGGCGCCGCGCCACAGACGGTGACGGAGAAATTCACGCTGCTCCGGCCGACCTGGGCCGACCCGGTCGAGAACACGAAGCTCAAGCAGGACGCGCAGGACCGCATCGCCAAGCTGCAGGGGAAGACGAAGCAATGACCTCCCAACCTGATTTGTCATTGCGAGACGCGCGACTTGTCCGCCGAAGTCTGGGCGAAGGCGGAAGCGCACCGTGGCGATCCAGATGGATTGCTTCGTCGTCCCGCGCTGCGGGACTTCTCGCAATGACAAGCGGGGGCGTCGTCCCGCGGAGGGAAACCGAAAACATGAGCGCGAAGATGCAGCCGTTTCGACAAGCTCAAGGCCCCGAGCCGGTCGAGGGGATGGATTGCCGCGTCGACCGACGGTCTCCTCACAATGACAAACGCGGCTTCACATTGCTAGCCCGCCGTCGTCCCGCGGAACGGGACTATGGCGAGGCGAGCAGAGCCTTTACCCTGCTCGAGATCCTGCTCGCGCTGGCGCTGACGGCGCTGGTGCTCGTTTCGATGAACACGTTTGTCTTCTCGATGGGCGAACTCTGGGGCCGCAACAGCGATGTCCGCCTCTTCGACCGGCACGTGCGCGCCGTCACGCGGTTTCTCGACGAGCAGCTGCACACGGCCGCGCTCCCGCCGTCGGCGGTGGCGGGCACCAAGCCGATTGTGCCGCAGGAAATCAAACCGTCGAACGGCAGCCCCGACAACCTCGTCACGTTCGAGCTGCCCGCGGGCAACCGCCTGCTCGTCTGGCCCGACACTCCGCTGCCCGAAGTGGTGTGCTCGTTGCAGGCGCGCGAGCGGGACGGACTCGTGCTGCTCTGGCATTCCCGGCTCGAGCAGAAATTCGCCGACGACCCGCCGCGCGAAACAATCGTCACACCGCTGGTCACGGCGCTGGCCTACGATTACTACGACGCGGACTTCAAGACGTGGAAGACCGAGACGGTCATCCGAAAGGACTCGTCCGGCCAGCTGCAGGCTCCGCAGCGGCTGCGGCTGAAGTTCGCGTACGGCAAGTTGAAGCGTGAAACCGTGATCGTGCTGCCCGCGCCGACGCAGGGGCTGCCGAATTTCTAGCATGAAGCAGATCCATTCCACCCGCAGCTCGGTGCTCGTGATCGTGCTCGTCACGCTGGTCTTCACCTCGGTGGCGCTGGTGGCGTTTATTGAGCAGGCGAGCAACGACCTGCTGGTCGAGGCGCGGGCCGCCGCCGCGCGCCGGCTGCGGCGAGAGGCGTATTCCGGGCTCGAGGTCACGCTCGCGACGCTGCAGAGCTTCATCCAGGCCGACAACGGCCTGCACCACCCGGCCGAAGGCTGGGGCGATCCGCTGGGGTTTGCGGCCTGGAGCCCGCGCGAGGGCTGCACGGTGGAGGTCAAACTCGAGGACGAGAGCGGGAAGCTCTCGCTGCCGCGGGTGGATGCGACGACGTTCAAAAATCTGTTCGAGAGCTGGCAGATGTCGCCGGCCGACGCCGAGCGGCTGACCGATGCGCTGCTGGGCTGGATGCGGAAGGACTACGTGCCGGCGTCGGGGCTGCCCACCGACTACGACCAGCAGTCCATTCCGTATGCCGCGCCCGGGCGTTCGCTGCGTTCCTTTTCCGAGCTGGCGGCGATCGATTATGCGCGCGACGTGTTTTACGACGAGCAGGGCCGGCCCAATGACTACTGGCGGCGGTTTGTCGCGACGTTTTCGCTCTACAATTACCAGCAGATGAACCTCAACGCCGCGCAGCCCGGCGTGCTGGAGGCGCTCGGCTTCTCCGACCCGTCGCAACAACAGCGGATGAACGACTATCTCGCCGGCACCGGCGCCTACGTGGCGCAGGGCCCGCGCTGGTTCAACTCCACGGGCGACGCCGCCAGCGTCCTCGGCTCAGCCGCACTGCCGGCGCAGGCCGGGACGCAGATCCGGGCGTTGCGGGTGAACGTCACGGTGCGCGAGGGCCGCGCGGAATTCCGGCTGACCGCCGTGGTGGCGCCGCCGGGCGGCGCGACAATCGTGCAGACGACTGCAACCTCGGCCACCGCCCCCGCGTCTGGCACCACACCCACCGCTTCCACCGCTTCGACCCCCGCCCCGGCGGTGGCGCCCGCGACCCCGGCGGCGCGGCTCAACTACCCATTTACACTCTTGGAAATTACGGAAAATGCTGAGATGCCAGCTGCCCCGCCTTCGCCATGACCGCGCCGTCGCCAAAATTTTCCATGACCGGGGCCCCGGCGCCCAAGGTGGCCTTGCTGCCGGATGGGCTGTTTTTCACGCGGAGCTTTCCCCTCGCCGCGGGCGCGACGGCCGGCGAGGTGTCCGCGCAAGCCGAGCTGGCGCTCGAGGGCCTATCGCCGTTTCCGCCGGCCCAGCTGTATCACGGATTTTTCTGGGTGCCCGGTGCGGAGCGGGTGCTCGTCTTCGCGGCCTATCGCCGGCGCTTTACGTCCGAGCAACTGGCGGGGTGGGACGGCGCCGCGCTAGTGCTGCCGACGTTTGCGGCGCTGCTGGGCCTCGAGGCGAAGCCGGCCATGACGGTGCTGGTGCCCTCGGCCGAAGGGTTGACGGCGATCCACTGGGACAGCGGCCCGGTGCCGGCGGCGGTGCATTTCCGTCCACTGCCGGCTGAGGCGACCGAGGCCGACCGGGCGCGGGTGCGCGACGAATTGCTGCGGCTGGTGGGTGGCACCCGGCAGGTCGTCGAACTGGCCGCGCCGCCGGAAGCCGAGGCGACGCCCCGGGGCGGGGACGACTTCCTGTTTCGCGCCGATGGCCAGCTCTCGCTGCTCCCCGCGAGCCGGGCGGCGGCGATGGACGTGCGGGATCGGACGGAGCTGGCGGTGCTGCGCCGCGCGCGCGCGCGCGATCTGACGCTCTGGCGGATGTTCATGGGCAGCCTCGCGGCGATGGGGCTGATGCTGCTGGGCCTGGCGGCGCTTACGGGCGAAGGGCTCTGGGAGCGGGGCCGCGAGGTGAAGGTCGCGGCGCAGCAGCCGGTCGTGGACCAGATTTTGACGGCGCAGAATCTCGCGAACCGCATTGACGAGCTTTCGACCAAGCGCCTCCTGCCGCTCGAGATGATTACACTCGTGAGCGAGAAGAAGCCGGCGGCGATCCAGTTCCTGCGCGCGACGACGACCGGGCTCTACACGCTGACGATCGATGCGCAGACGAACTCGCCGGCGGACGTGGCGGTCTTTCGTTCGGCCCTCGGCGACCAGCCGGCGTGCGCCACCGTCGAGGTGCGCGACCAGCGCACGCGGGACAACCTCATGACCTTCACGCTCGTGGTTACCTTCAAGCCCGAGGCGGTCAAGCCCGCCACCGCCTCATGAGCGCGCTCAAGGCCTATTTCCTCAGCCGCCTGCTGCGCGAGAAGCTGCTGCTCGTGGTGATCGCCGTGCTCGTGGCGCTTACGCTGCTGTCGTATTTCAGCGGGCGGGTGACCCGCAGCTGGCAGGCGCAGCACGATACCACCGAGATGCTGGCGAAGCAGCAGCAGGTGCTGGCGAACCGGAGCGCGATCGAGAAGGAGGCCGGCCGGTCCGTGCAGAATCTCGATCCCGCGCGCACGCTCGATGACACACGCCTCGTGGGCGAGCTGAACGCGCTCGCCAAGGCGCAGGGGCTCAAGTTCGCCAGCGACTCGCCGCGCACCGAACGCAGCGGCCAGTTCGCGGTGCATACGGTGCAATTCAACCTGTTGAAAGTGGACTGGGAGACGCTGAAGCGGTTCTATCTCGAGCTGACGAAACGCTCGCCGTACATCGGCATCGAGCAATGCTCGCTGCAGGCGGAGCGCGCCAATCCGGCCCAGCTCAATGCGTCGCTGCGGGTGTCATCAGTGGAGATCGTGCACTGAGCCGCCTTCGCCAAGGCTTCCGCCATCGCTAAAGCTATGGCGGACGAGACGGCGGACAGGGGAATTGAGGTGGAACGCGTTGCCCCCAACGCGATGGGTCGCTGACCCCGCCAGTAGGTTGCGAGCTTGCTCGCAACGTTGCGCGGCGAGCGCGCAACCTACCCTGAGCTGACGGGGTCAGCGACCCCGCCCTACAATCTGAAGCGCGTTGGGGGCAATGCGCTCCACCTTCCGCGCTGGCGGGGTGTTTTCCGGACATGGGCGGGGACGCCCATGCCACGTGGCACGGACATTCTTGTCCGTGGGTCTGACGCGCATCTCAAACAAGCGTCTTGAGGGCAAGCCGCTCCACCTCAATCCGCCGCTGGGCAATCCCTCTCACCCCAGCTTAAAGCTGCCGCTGACCTTGAAGACCGCGCTGACGATCGCGAAGGCGATGAAGCCCACGATCACAAACACCGCCAGCAGCACCACGGTCGCGATGACCTTCACGAACAGATTGAGCTGGCTGGAGATGATGCGCTGGTAGTTGCGGGCGATCTCGCGGAGGCTCGGCACGATATTGCCGGTGTTCTCGCCGACCGCCAGCCGGTCGAGCACGAGGTCGGGAAAACAGCCGGTGCGCCCGAGGGAACTGGAGAGCGCCTCGCCCTCGAGCACCCGGTCGGTCGCGTCGTGGAAGGCGCGCCGATGCACGCGGTTCCCGATCTGCCGCTCGGTCATGCGCAGCGCCTCGGCCGCGGTGATGCCGTTGGCTAGCAGCACGCCGAGCGTCTGGCTGAACGCCAGCACGGTCTGGGAAACGGCAAAGGGGCCGATGAGCGGCAGCCGCAGCAGCCAGGCGTCGGTGGCCTCGCGCCCGGCGTCCGTGTGGCGCCAGCGCCAGAGCGAAATCCCGCCCAGCACCGCGACGATCACAAAGAAGATGCCGTAGTGCAGCGCGAAGCCCGCGCCGCCGACGAGGATGCGTGTGGAGACGGGGAGTTCGCCGTGCAGCGACGTGAAAAGCGCCTGCAGGCGCGGCAGGAGGAAAAAGAGAAAGAACAGCACCAGGCCACCGGCCACGACCATCAGCAGACAGGGATAGGCGAGGGCGGTGAGCAGTTGGGCGCGCAGGTCACGCTGCTCCTCGAGATGCGCGATCAGCCGCTCCAGCGTGTCCTGCAGCGAGCCCGTGGCCTCGCCCGCCTGGATCAGGCTGATGGTCGAGGAGTCGAACACCGCGGGAAACGCCCCCATCGCGCGCGAGAGCGGCGCGCCTTCGCTCAACCGCTCCCACAGCCCGATGCTCAGCAGGCGCAGGCCGGGCTCCTTGATGCGCACGGAGAGCAGTCGCACCGCCTCGCCGGCCGACATGCCGCTGGTGATCAGGTCGCGCAGCGATTCGAGCAACGGGAGCCGGTGCTTCCGGCCGAGCACCACGACGCGCGTGCCGGCGGACGTGACGGAGCGCACCGCCGCGCCCGGGAACGCGCCGGTTTCACTCACGGCCGCCACCTGCAGCCCGCGCGCGGCGAGGAGCCGGAGGGCGTCCTTGCGCGTCGGCGCCTCCAGCGTGTCGGCGACGGTCTTGCCGGCACGGTCGCGGGCGCTGTAGGTGAAGCGGGGCATTTGCTGAAAGTAAGAAGGAAGAATTAAGAAGTCAGAGGCCGGAGGCTAAAAAACCAGAGGTCAGAGATCAGAAGTCAGGAAGTTAGTGAATCGGATGCCAACTTCTTCATTCTTAATTCTTCCTTCTTACTTTTCCGCGACCGTGATGACGCGGAGGACCTCGTCGAGGGTGGTGTGGCCGGCCTTCACTTTTTCCCAGCCGCTCTGGCCGAGGGTGCGCATGCCGTGGCGACGGGCGCAATCGGCGAGGGTGCGCGTGCTCTCGCGCTTCAGGACGAGCTCGTGCATCTCCTCGTTGAGCCGGAAGATCTCGAAGATGCCGAAGCGGCCGCGATAGCCGGTGCCGCGGCAGCGGTCGCAGCCGACGGGCGCCTTGAGCTCGCTGATCAGCTCGGCCTCGGCCGCGTTGCAGCCGAGGATGGCGAGGCTCTCGATCAGCTTCACCCGCGTGACGGGCGCGGGGCGCGCGCACTGGGTGCAGAGGCGCCGCACGAGGCGCTGGGCGATGACGAGCTCGATGGCCGAGGCGACGAGGAAGGGCTCGATGCCCATGTCCACGAGGCGCGTGATGGCGCCGGGCGCGTCGTTGGTATGCAGCGTCGAGAAGACGAGATGGCCGGTGAGCGAGGCGCGGATGGCGATCTCGGCGGTGTCCTTGTCGCGGATTTCACCGACCATGATGACATCGGGGTCCTGCCGGAGCACGTGGCGGAGGGCGTCGGCGAAGCTCAGGCCGATCTCGGGCCGCACCTGCATCTGGTTCACGCCGGGGACCTCGTATTCGATCGGGTCCTCAATCGTGATGATGCGGAGGTCGGTGGAATTAATTTTCCGCAGAAAGGCGTTGAGCGAGGTGGATTTGCCGGAGCCGGTGGGGCCGGTGACGAGGATGATGCCGTGCGGGTAGTCGAGGATCTGCGTGATCTGCGCCTGTTCGTCCGCGCTCATGCCGAGGCGGTCCATCGTGTAGGCCTCCTTCTTCTGGTTGAGGAGGCGGAGCGAGATGGACTCGGCGTAAATCGTCGGGATGGTCGAGACGCGGATGTCGAGGGTGGTGCCGTTGGCCTTGAAATTGATGCGGCCGTCCTGCGGCAGGCGGCGCTCCGAGATGTTCAGGCGCGCCATGATCTTGAGCCGCGAGATGATGGCGTCCTGGAAGCGCAGGAGATTCTCCGGGACGGGCACGGGGACGAGCAGGCCGTCAACGCGGTAGCGGATGCGCAGCTGGCCCTCCTGCGGCTCCCAGTGAATGTCCGTCGCCTGGTCCTCCACCGCCTGCGAAATCACGTCGGTGACGAAGCGCACGACGGCGGCGTCCTCGTCCACGACCTCCTCGGCCTGGGCGGGCGTTTCCGGGGCGACATAGGAATCGTCGCCGTCGTCGAGCGAGCCGGAGCCGACGCCGTAATTTTCGATGATGAGCTGGTGCACGCGCTCGGGCACGGCGAGATGCCACACCGGGGGTCGCGGGGTGAACGTGCGGAGCCAGTCGTTCATCAGGTCGTCCGGCAGCCATGCGGTCGCCAGATGCAGCGGCGGCAGGGTCGCGCCCGTTTCCGCGGGTTTGCCAAACCGGATGGGAATGATCTGGTAGTCGTGCACGAGCCGGGCGGGCAGGAGGCCGCGGGCGGCGGGGTCGGGCTCCAGGTTGCTGGCGGTGTCAAAGCCGGCGGCGGTCGCGAGCGCGGTGAGTGCCTCGGGCTCCGTCAGCGCCAGCGCGGCGGCAAGCACGGCGAGGCGTTTTTCGCGCGGGGCCTCGAGCAGGGCCTGCCGCTGGGCGTCATCGAGCCGGGCGGCGAGAGGGGCGGGCAGGGTCGCTGAAGCGGGCGCAAGCATGACGACGGTGCGAGTTACTTGAGTTTCTCGCCGAGGCTTTCCTTCGGTTGCTTGGTCGGGTCGATGAGATACTGCTTGATCTGGGTCTTGTTCGAAAGTTCGTCGATTTTCTTGCCGGTGTCGGCAGTGCTTTCCTCGGCACGCAGCACATGCGGGCGGATGAAGAGCAGCAATTCGGTGCGATCGGTCTCGTTGGTGCGGCTGCCGAACAGGTGGCTGATGATGGGAATCTCGTGCAGGAACCCGATCTTGCTCCGGTCGGCGGTGCGCGAGCTGCGTTGCAAGCCGCCGAGCACGATCATCTGGCCGTCATTCACGTTGACGGTCGAGTTGGCCTCCCGGTGGCCGATGACGGGCTGCACGTTGTTGTCGATCGTGACGTTGCTAATCACATCGTCCACCACCTGGTCGATCTGGAGCTCGATGACGCCGTCATCACCGATGAGCGGCGTGACCTTGAGGGTGATGCCGATGTCCTTGTAGGTCACGGACGAGTTGGTGGAAAAGCCGTTGGTGGAGGTGGCCACACTAGGCGTGGAGGTCGTGCCGGTGATGATCGGCTGCTGCTGCGTGACGGCGAACTGGGCCTGCTTGTTGTGCGTGGTCGTGATCGTCGGGGCCGAGAGAATCCGCACGTTGTGCCTCGAGCCGGCGTCAGTGAGGGCGGCCTGGAAGGCGAGGGGGTTGACGACGCCGGAGCTCACGGTCCAGCCGGCGACGCTGCCGGCGAAATTGGTGATCTGGAACGCGCCGGTCTTGGCGTTCGGCCCGAGCGTGAGGTTGAGGGCGGAGATGCCGCTCTTGTCCGTGTCGGTGAGCGTGACCTCGGCGATGATAACCTCGATGCGCACCTGGGCCAGCACGATGTCGATTTTTTCCACCAAGTCGCGAATCAGGCGGATGTCATCCACCGTGCCGGAGATGATCACGGCGTTGCTGCGGTCGTCCGCGAGGATGGTCACGAAGCTGCTGAAACTGCTGGTCGCCTCGCCCAGGGCGGCGATCATGGGGGCCGACGCCACGGTGGGCGCGCCCGGTGCGCCCGCCGGCGGGCTGGGGGCGGTGGGGAGAGTGGACACCGACGGCTGCACCTGGCCGGCGCGGGTCGAGCCCTCGGTGGCCTTCTGCGCCGCATTCTGGCCAGACACGAGCGAGCTGAGGAGGGTGGCCACATCCTTCGCGGTAGCGTGCTTGAGATAGATGACCTCGTTGCGCGTGTAGGGGTCGGCCTTGACGTCGAGCTTGGCGATCAGGTCTTCAAAAAGCGGATACTGGCGCGGATCGGCGAGGAGGATGACCTGGTTGGTGCGGTCGTCGGCGCTGAACGTCGTGGCGCTCCCCAGCTGGTTCTGAAGCGGGCCCTGGAACATCGCCCGCAGCCGGTTCACGAGATCGCTGGCCTTGGCGCCATTGTGCAGGGTAAAGAACTTCGGGGTGAGGCCGGCGGCCATCGGGTGATCGAGCAGGCGGAGCAGGTTCTCGACGCGCTGGAGGTTGCTGATCGAGTCGGTTATGAGCGCGGCATTCGCCTTGTCGAGGGTGACGATGCCATTGGCGATGCCCGTGGACATCAGCGGGAGGATTTGCGGGATGAACTCGGTGGCGCGCAGGAATTCGAACTGGAAAAGCTTGGTGGCGATCCGGCCGCTGGGCGGCAGGCCGAGGGTGGAGCCCTCGATCATTTCGGGCGCCTCGTTCTTGATCGAGGCGAGGGCGACGACCTTGAGGAATTTTTCGCCAAGCGGCGAGACGGCGACGCCGTTGAGGGAGAGGAGCGTCTCAAGGGCGAGCACGGCCTCCGCCTTCGGGATCTTCTTGTCGATCACGAGGTGGTAGGTGGAGGCGGGCAGCGCCTGCGGGCGGAGAATGGTGCGACCGGTGAAGATCTCGAGCAGGCTGAGCACGGTATCAATATCGGCGTCGGGCAGCTTGATCGGGCCGACGAGGTCGGAATCGGTCGGCATCACCGTGTCGGGTGCGGCTGCGGGCCCGGGCATGGGGGCCGGCTCTGCGGCCGACCCCGGCGCTGGCGGCGTGAGCATCGGGACCGGGCCCCCGGTTGGGGCCGAGCCCGGAACCGGCATGGGGGCGGGAGCGCCCCACGCGGCGGACGCGAGACAGGCGGCGAGGCTCAGGCGGAAAAAACGCAGGCTCATGCAGGATAGCGGTAGGAGGGTTGGCGGGCCGGACCCGGGGCGCTGATGAAAGGTGAAAGCCCCCGGCATGTAAACGGTCTTGTGCTATGACGATGCCACCCGCCGAAAGTTGCCCGCCGGGGCGGATTTGTCGCTTGCCGGGCCGGAGGGCGCGCCCAACGCTCCGGCCCCGCGATGCCGAACAGCTTTGGAAAACTTTTCACGATCACCACCTGGGGCGAAAGCCACGGGCCGGCCGTCGGCGTCGTCATCGATGGCTGCCCGCCGAATCTCCCGCTGACGGTGGAGGAAATCCAGGCCGAGCTCGACCGCCGCCGGCCGGGCCAGAGCGACATTGTCACGCCCCGCAAGGAGGTGGACCGGGTCGAGTTTCTCGCCGGCATGTTCGAGGGCCGCACGATGGGCACGCCGATCTCGCTGCTGGTCCACAACACCGACCAGCGGCCCGGGGCCTACGACGACATGCGGGAGAAATTCCGGCCATCGCACGCCGACTACACCTACCAGGCCAAGTTTGGCGTGCGCGACCACCGCGGCGGCGGCCGCAGCTCCGCCCGCGAGACCATCGGCCGCGTGGCGGCCGGGGCCATTGCGAAGAAGATTCTCGCCCTCGCGGGCCCGGTGGAGGTGCGGGCGTTTCTCACGGCGGTGCACGACATCACGGTTCCCGCCGGCGCACTGGAAAAATTTCCCACGCTGGCCGAGGTCGAGGCGACGCCGGTGCGCTGCCCGCATCCCGCGACCGCCGCCGCGATGATCGAGCGCATCAAGACGGCGCGCAGCACGGGCGACTCCGTCGGCGGCGTCATCGAATGCCGCGTGCGCGGCGTGCCGCCGGGGCTGGGCGAGCCGGTGTTTGACCGGCTCGAGGCCGACCTGGCGAAAGCGATGCTCTCGCTCCCCGCGACGAAAGGCTTCGAGATCGGCAGCGGCTTTGCCGGCACGCGGCTGAAGGGCTCCGAGCACAACGATGCGTTTGAACCGCGCGACGGCCAGGTGCGCACGGTCACGAACCGCTCGGGCGGGGTTCAGGGCGGCATCAGCAATGGCGAGGAAATTTACTTCCGCGTCGCGTTCAAGCCCACCGCCACGATTCTGCAGCCGCAGAAAACCGTCGATGTGCACGGGGCCGCAACCGAGCTCGCCGCCAAGGGCCGGCACGATCCCTGTGTGCTGCCGCGCGCGGTGCCCATCGTCGAGGCGATGACGGCGCTGGTGCTGGTGGACCACTGGCTCCGGCAGGCGGCGCAGAACCGGACGTTTAATTTCTGAGGCTCGGAAGGTTGGGCGAATCCTCCGGATGAGCCGTCCGAAAGCCGCGGCTCGTCGGGGACGACTCGCCCTACCTCGGAACGGCAATAGGTGGTCGCCGATGTCCCCATCGGCGACAGCGTCGGTGGGGACACCGACGCCCACCATCAAACCGGCAGGGTCATCCGCCTCTGCTTGGCCTACGGCGCGACAAGGCGACCCCGCCCACCATCAAACCACTTTCCGCGAAAGTTGCGTCTGCGCGACCTTCGTGTTTCTTCGCGGCAAATCAAGATGGCTGACCAACCACTCGTCTATTTCATCCTCGGCGCGGCCGGCTCGGGCCGGCGCGAGATCGTGGCCGACCTGATCGACGGCGGGCTGGCGGAGGGGGGTCGCGCCGCGGTGATGCTGTCCGACGCCGAGACGCCGGACGCGTTTGATGCGAAGCTGCCCGGGCTGGCGCGGTGGACGTGGACGGGCGAAAGCATCGACGGCACGCTGCCGGCGGAGGTGACGCACGTGTTTTTTGTGACGGACGGGCGGCGCAACCCGGTGGATCAGCTCGAGGCCGGCTCGGCGTGGCTCGCGGCGCAGGGCGGGGAACTGGCGCGCATCCTCTGCGTCGTGAACTGCCAGCTGGCCGAGAAACATCCGCCGCTGCTCGCGTGGTTCGAGGCCTGCGTGCATTTTTCCGACGTCGTGCTGCTGACGCGCCGCGAAGGCGTGGCCAACAAATGGCTGAGCGACTTCCGCGCGCACTTCGACGGCCAGTTTTATCCCTGCCTGTTCGAACTGGTGAAAGGCGGTCGCGTGAAAAATCCAGCGCTCGTGCTCGACCCGCTGGCCCGCCGGATGTCGCATGCGTTTGACGCCGAGCAGGATTGGGTCTTTACCGACGAAAAGGGCGACGAGATCGAGGAGGACGAGGAAAGCGAGGGCGACGAGGAGGTCGAGGTCACCGCCGCGGTGGAGCCCTACTTCGTGCGCGACGCTGCCCAGCGCCGGGAAAAGAAGATCCCGGACATCGCGAAGTTCCTGGACCCGGCGTAGGCCGCAGCCATGCCGCAGTGTCGGCCCGGGTAGGGCGGGACCGCTGGGCCCGCCGAAAACGATTTTCAACCAATGAGCATTGAACGGCGCGCCCAGCGGTCGTGCCCTACCTCAATCCGGGCCGAAAAATCACACCACTTTCCGGTTGCTCTGGATTAGCACGCCGGAATTGAAGGCGATGTAGTAACCGGCGGTCAGTCCGATCACGAGCAGCGTCAACGGGCTTTGCATCAGTGCCGGCGAGGACGAGACGGTGGTCGCGTCGAAGAAATAAATCAGGCTCATCCGATAGAGCACGCGCCCGGTGAGCAGCAGGGAAAGCGCGACGCCGATGTAGGTATTGGGCGTGTAGTAATGCGGGCCGCCCGGGGTGATTTCAAACCGGGTCAGGTGCAGTCCGACGAGGGCGAGCAGTCCGCCCAAGGCGAGACCGCTGCCGATCCCGGCCAGCATCCGGGAGGAGAACAGGCAGAAAAAGAGCAGGAGTGCGGCAATCACGCCGAAGACGACGATGCCCCAAACCAGCCGGCCGGTGTGCACCAGCTGGCGGCCGACGTTGCGGTGGAAGCGGCGGTAGACGCGCCACGCGAGATAGGGCAGCACGAGCGCGGGAATCAGACTGGGGGTGGACGCGGCCATGGGAATAAGCAGCTATTTCACCGCGGCGACGGCTGCGACGAAGGCGTTGGCACGGGCGGTGATGACGGCCCAGTTTTTTTCCTTCAGCGTCTTGGCGTCGATGAGCGAGCTGCCGGCGGCGGTCGCGTAGGCGCCGGCCTTGATGAACTCGCCGACGTTCTCGGCGTTCACGCCGCCGGTTGGCACGAGTGACACCTGCGGGAACGGCCCGCGGATGGACTTGATGTAGGCGGGCCCGAAAAACTCGGCGGGGAAGATCTTCACCGCGTCCGCGCCGGCGTCCCAGGTGTTGATGATTTCCGTCGGGGTGAGGGCGCCGCTGAAGATGGGCACGTTCTGCTCGCGACACGCGGCGATGACGTCGGGCCGGAAGGCGGGCGTGACGATAAAGCGCGCGCCGGCCGCGATACCCTCGCGGGCGGTGGCGGCGTTGAGGACGGTGCCGAGGCCGAAGACGAAATCGGGCAGCGCGGCGGTCGCCTGCCGGAGCATGGCGATGGCGTCGGGGGTGGTCATGGTGAGCTCGATGCTGGTGAGGCCGCCCGCGGCGAGGGCCCGGGCGCAATCGAGCAATCCGTCCGAGGAATCGGCGCGGATCAGGGCAATGACCTTCTCGGCTTTGATCTTGGCGAGGACGGCGTCTTTTTTCATGGGCGAGGGGGGAAAGATGGCGCTGGTGGCAGGTGAAGGGAATCTCGTTTTTATCCCAAGCCTCTTTGAATCTGGAACTCTGGAACTCAGGCCCAGGCCTCATCCCAGATTTCTTGAGTTCCAGATTCAACCATGTGGCCGTCTGCGTTCCTGAGTTCCAGATTCGAATGCTCCGGCGGTTTGCTTCCCGCTCAATTTTCTTGCCCCATGGGCGGCGGGCGTGTGTCGTGCCCGTTCCGCTCAAGCCCGGGTGGTGGAATTGGTAGACACGCAGGTCTCAGAACTCGAAATAGCTGTTTATCAGCACTTTGCGCAATTTCCCTCATCTGCGCTTAAGTATCCTCATTAATGGGTTACGTAATAAAAAACGGAGCGATCAAATTCTCAATTCCGCCCAAAAAGGCCCATTTTTTCCTCAAAGTGTAGAAAAAACGGTGTAGAAAAACACGGAGGTCATTTCGACCTATTTGGACCTGCCCGTCGGAAAGTCCGAGCGACGAAATTGCCTCGATCTCTGGCATCGGAGAATTTTCTACACCTTGTTTTCTACACTAAATCCACAAAGCCGACCGGTATGCCGTAACTCCCGCGTTCCGTTGGCAGATTAGGTCTCAAAAAAAGGTGCACAAGGTCAGGCGCTAACCAATTCAACGGACGCGGAGAGCTTGCGGCCACGCAAACGGCGTTTGCCGCTCGGCGTAATGTTGAGTTGGAGCGAACGACCTGTGGCCTCGACATAGCGAGTGATGGTGGAAAGGCGCACGTCTTCCCCGTGATTTTCGAGACGGGACAGCGCGGTCTTTTGCATCTTCACGCGCTTGGCAAACTGCGAGAGGGTCAGGCCCGATTTCTCGCGGTGTTCGGCCAGCAGCATTCCAATGGCAAACTTGCGGTAGTTGTCTTCAAAGTTCGCCCAGGCCTGCGCGCTACGGACTTTGCGTTCGGTGATGAATTTTTCGATGTCGCTCATGGTCGTTTCGGGTTCGGGTCGTTTCGTTTCGGGTAAAAGTTTGGCGGCAGCTCAGGGCGCCGTTTTCGGTTTATGCACCTTGCGCCGCAGGTAATCTTTGCGTCGTTCCTCGGCCAGTTCCAAATCCTGCTTCTTCAAGTCCATCGACTTCTTGGCGAAGCCATGCGCGGCGATGATGACCGAGTCGTCCTCAATGAACGAGAGAAGCCGGAACTGCTCCTTGCCGTAGTGGGTTTTGATTTCCCAAATATGATCGGTTGCTTTTTCGAAAAGCTTCTTGGGCACGACTGCGTTGGGATATTCTTCAAAGAATCTCACACCTATCGCGACGGCTTGCGCCCGGTCATCGTCCAGCTCGTTGAGCCATACGGCAACCGGCTTCGTGCCGTCGGCTGTCCGGTAGAACTGGACGGTGCGAAATTTGTGGCGAGGTTTCAAGTAGGAGTTACCTTATTTGTTAACAGTGTCAAGTCAAAGCCGCACGGAAGAAACCGACGCCGCACGCTCTATGCGGACGGGTCTGCCTCATGGCGTGAGCCCTTTGTGAGCCCATTGCCGGCGAGGACGTGTCTATGTTGATATTGCGGACAAATCGCGCTCCACGCTTAGGGCCTATTCCGTTTTGCAGTTGTCCGCGATAGTGGGCGCATGAACTCTGAAACTTCATCCTCTGCTCCCATCGCAGCGGTCGTCGATCTAACTCGGCCTCCGCTTGAAACCCTGACCTACTCGGTCACCGAAACAGCCCGCGTGCTGGGTGTCTCCCTGCCGACGGTTTACCGGCTGATCGCACGGCGGCTGCTCAAGCCGTTGCCGGGCCTGCGGCACAAGCGGGTCTCGAAACGGCAAGTGCTCGCCTACATCAACAGCGGACAACTGCTGCCGGCCTAGTGCGGACCGAACAAAATCTGCCCGCCATGTTCCAACTCTATTGCCGCCCATGAGCACTCTCGACAAAGATCGCGTTAACCGGCTCGTCCTCGAACTGTTGGCCGAAAACCCGGACGATGCTGCGGTGGCGCTTTTCACCCGGTTGTGCCGGCAGTCGCCAAAATTGCGCGCGTGGCTGTGGGATGAATTCGCCGGCTCCGCGAAAACGCGGGCCGAGTTCGCCCGCATCCTCGCCCAGACCGGCAAAGCCGACAACCTCACGCTCGCGCACGCGGCCGGCGAAGATCGCGCCCGAGACCTGGAAAACGTGCGGCTGCGTGGCCAGTGGGCCACAGAATCGACGCTTCGACCCTATGGCGGCCTCAGCCGGCCGGAAGTGGAAGGCTGGATTCGGCGCTATCAGTCCGGGTCGCTGCATCCTGCCACGTTCCAACTCATACTCGCCTGGCGTCACACGGCGGGGACGAAGCCGGCGAGTCCCGCGCTGATCCGTGCGAGCGCGGCGTTCCTGGCGGAGGCGCTGGGTCGCGACAATCGCGGCCTGCTCCGCCAGCTTGTCCGCATCGAACGATTCTTTCGCGCCCGCAAGAAATTGGGCCGGGCGGCTTACGGGCACCTGCACCGGTGGAAAGTCCATGTGCTGCTCTATCTGCTGAATCACCCGAAACGGAGCTACCGCACCGGCGAACTCACGGCGCATCTCGTGACCAAGAAAATCGGTGTTTCCGGCAAGCTCATCCGGCGCTTTTGCACGCGCCACGGCATCGCCCGCGATACCCGTCCCGGTCGTCCGCGCGGGCGCGGTTGAACCGCCCGCTTTCGCCGACTCAGGACCGCGCTTGCCGGACGGGCGAGCAACGCGGTCGCCCGTCAGAAAACCCAAGCCCACCGAATACCATGCGGCCTCTTTCCATCAACCGTCAGTCCTCAGCGCGCCCCATAACCAGCCGAAAAAAGGGTCTGTCAAGGTGGAGCCGACGAAGGAGGACTACCTTGATAGACCCGAACACAATCGCAGGGCCGGGCGCGCTGATCCTGGTCGCGTCATCCGTGACTATTCGGACCGTCGCCTGCCATTCGCTCGCGGCCCCGTATTTCGCTTTTACAATCGTGAAGCCGGACCTCGCCGCACAAGGCGAAGCACCAAGTGTCCGCATTTCGTCGGCTCCGTCCGCTGCGCCACCCATGCGTTCGACCCCGGCCCGCGCGGAGTCTCGGGACGCGAGCGAGCGAAGCCGAGCCGGGAGCCGAAGCCCGGCCGCCAAGTGGCGACCGGCGCAGGCGGACGGCGGGCGGAGCGAAGGAGCGCGCCCGTGTCTCCGCGCCCGTGCCGCATCCTCCCGCCACTTCACGAGGGCGCGCCGAACCAGCGCAGCGCGGCGCGGTTTCGTGACGGTCGGCGATCCCCACTGGGTGGTTGCCTGGACGAAACTGGCCGGGGCGTGCTGGCTGGTGGATGCCAGTCGCCGGGGTGCGCTGGTGGCGTCATTTACGCCCGTCCAAACCTTACCCTTTTGGGGTAAGGAGAACAGCGTCCCCCTGAAAGAAAACGAGGATTCGTTTTCCTAAGTAAAGCCGCGCAGTTGGCCATTATTCACATGCTGAGTCCCAAACCACAGATGAATTTGCAGAGCGCGAAGGAATACTTTCGCGAGCATCTTTGCGTGGGCGATTACTACGCGGAAGGGCAGACGATTTCCGGTGAGTGGTTCGGCGAGGCTGCCGAGAAAATGGGGCTCAAAGGCAGCGTGGGAGAAAATGAGTTCCTGGCCTTGTGCGAAGGATTGAACCCGACAACCGGTGAATGGCTGACGGTGCGGAAGAATTCGACCCGCATTGAGAATGGCAAGGTGGCTCCGAATCGCCGGGTGTTTTATGACTTCACCTTCAGTCCGCCCAAGAGCGTTTCGGTCGTCGCGCTGTATCAGGATGTCCGCATTGTCGAACTGCATGATCGGGCCGTGCGGATGGCGATGCTGGAGCTGGAAAAATTTGCGAGGACGCGGGTGCGGCGGGCCGGCGAATTCGGTGATCGTGAGACCGGTAATGTGATCGGCGCCTCGTTTCAACATGACACCAGCCGCGAACTCGATCCGCACTTACACACCCATTGCGTGGTGATGAACGCGACGTTCGATTCCGCTGAGAATCGGTGGAAGGCGCTCGAAGCATCGGGCATGTATCGGGCGCAGAAATTTGCGGAGAACCTCTACTATCACGAACTCGCCAAGGGACTCCGTTTGCTCGGCTATGAACTCGAAAACTATGTCCGGGATTTTGAAATCAGGGGTGTGCCGGCGTCCGTGATTGGGCGGTTCTCCAAGCGGCATCAACAGATTGACGCGGAGACGAAAAAACGGATCGAAAGGGAGGGGCTGCGTGGGAACGTCAAGGCGCTGCGGAAGCAGGTGGCGCATGACGAGCGGAAACGGAAGATCAAGGATTCGACCGCCGGCCGGCTGCGCCCGTCCTGGGCCAAGCAAATGACGCCGAGCGAGCACGCGGCATTGAATGCGCTGCGTGAACTCAAACCCCAGCGTCCGCAACCCGCGGATGTCGCCGGCATCGTGGCGTGGGCCGACCAACACCTGTTTGAGCGCCGGTCGGTCGTTCAAGAACACGAATTGCTCTCGGCTGCATTCGCGCACGGTCGAGGCCAAGCCTTCGATCTCTCTGCGCTCAAACTAGCCGTGGAAGGGCGCAACTACGTCCGCGAGGAAGACTCGGCCGCCCTGACCTCGCGTGACGTGCTCCGCTGCGAATTGGACATCGTGCTGGCCGCACGTGACGGCCGCCGTCGCCATGCGCCGCTCAATCCCGACTACGCATGCTCACCCGCCTTGTCGGCGGAGCAAAAGGCGGCGGTGAATCAGATTCTCGGGAGCCGGGATTTGATCACGCTCTTTCGCGGCGGAGCTGGCACCGGAAAGAGCTTTGCCTTGAAGGAAGTCGAGCGTGGGTTACTGGCGGCGGGGCGTCCGGTCGTTGTCCTGGCTCCGCAGCGGCAACAGGTGAGCGACCTGAAAAAGGACGGGCTGCCAGCGCAAACAGTGGCGCAGGTGCTGGCGACGAAGCAGATTCCGCGCAACGCGGTCGTGATAGTGGATGAAGCGGGGCAAATCGGAGGGCGGCAGATGCGCGACCTGGTGCGTCTCGTGGAGTCCCAGAGCGGGCGGCTGATCCTTTCAGGGGATACCCGCCAGCATGGCGCGGTGGCGGCCTCGGATGCATTGCGGGCCATCGAACAATACGGGCGGCTAAAGCCGGCGGAGATTCAGGAAATCCGCCGCCAGAATCCCGCCCTCGGCGTATCGCGGGCGGAGCGTGATGCCATTCGGGAATATCGCGCGGCGGTCAAAGCTGCGGCGGCCGGCGACGTGCGAGAATCTTTCGACCGTCTCGACCGGTTGGGCTGGGTCCGTGAATTGAGCGAAGACCAGCGGCGCGACGTGCTCGCCAAGGAATATGTCGAGGCCATCGCTCGAAACGAGAAACCGCTGGTCGTGGCGCAAACCTGGCACGAGGTGCGCGGCGTCAACGAAGCGATTCGCGAACAATTGAAGGCCACGGGGAAACTTGGTCCCGGCAAAATGCTGACGGCGTATCAGACCGTGGATGGCACCGAGGCGCAGAAGCGCGAGGCCCGGTTTTACACTGCCGGCCAGCACGCCTTGTTTTTGAAACGCTACGGTCGCTTCGCGAAGGGCGAATTCTGCGAAATCGCGGGAGCGAACGAGCGCGGCGTGGTGCTGGTGAAGGATGGCCGGCGCTCGACCTTGAGCTATCGTTACACGGATCGGATCACCGTGGCCGCACCGTCGAACCTCGAAATCGCTCGCGGCGACCGGCTCCAACTCAAGTTTAACGGCAAGTCGCTGGAAGGCGAGCCGCTCAACAATGGCGAATTGGTCACGGTGTGGGGCGTGCGGAAGAGCGGCGCACTGGTCGTCGAGGACGAAGCCGGAAAGCGCAAAACCCTCGCGCCGTCGCAACGGCTGTTTAATCGCGGCTACGCGGTCACGTCCTACGCTGCCCAGGGCAAGACGGTGGACACGGTGCTGTTGGCCGATGCGGCAAATCCGGGGGCGACCAACCGCAACCAGTGGTATGTGGCGATTTCGCGCGGACGGAAACGCGCAGTCGTGTTCACGTCGGACAAGGACGAATTGCGCGTCAACGTGCAACGCACGGGTGACCGGAAGCTCGCATTGGACCTGAAAACGAGGCCGGGGGCACCGGTGAAGACGCCGCGCCAGCAGGTCGCACCGCGGCTGCCGGCGTGGACGCGCCGCGCGTGGGCCACCATTCATCGTATTCAGCGGCAACGGTTCGTCGCAAACTACCGCTCCCGGGTGCATCCCGCCCAAAAAATGAGGATTAAACCATGACGCTAAAAGAAGAGATCGCGAGCCGACACGTCGTGGAATCGGACGGACTTAATCCGCCTTGCGCATCGAAAGAGCACGCCACTTCGCTGCTCGTCGAGACCCCCGACGGAGAGACCTGGCTTCTGCCGTGGAGCCATTTTGTCTTTGGCCGCCATCAAGAGGTGAGTGAACGCGAACGGCTGGTCCTCACATTTGTGGCCCACGAGGTTGCTCTGAGCGGGCTAAATCTCGGAGCGATAATCCCGGAAGTCGTTCATCAGCGGCTCGAAAGGCTGCGCGCTGCGCCGGGGAAATACCTGAAATCGTCAGGGAACGAGGCTTTCATCGAACAGATTCAGGTGCGTTCGCTCTCAGAGCACAGGGTGCTCGGGTAAAAGTGGAAACGTCCTGAAAAAACCCGGATTCGTCCAAGAAAATATCGTCAGCGTTATGATACTCTGCATGCAAGAAAATGAGCTTGGAAACGAAAACGCTATTCGAGATCGACAGTTCGCTGCTGCCGCGGCACCTGCTGAAAAATTTTGAAAAGGCGGAGCGCAGCATCCGCGAAACTTACGGTGAGGGTCCGTCGGTGTCGGACCTACTTCGCTTGTGGCTCGCGACGGCGACCTCTTGGGAGATCCAAAGCGAATTCGAAAGGGCCGTGATGAGCCTTAAGCGCGGCACGGCACAACCGAACAAGGAGGGAATTTTCGATGAAGACAGTTTCGAGTTTTAACCATCGTTCGTCTCAACACGGAGGGCACCATGTCGCTCGCTGATGAAATCGCCCAGCGAAAGGCGCAGGACCGCGCGGACGCCGCTCGTCGTGCCGATCAGGAACTCGAAGCCAAGTTGGATCGGTTCATCGCCGAGAACCCACGGCTCCAAGAGCATGGCAACGCGATGAGCAAAGATGAGCTTTTCCGAAAGCTGATGCTCGCGAAAATGGAGCGCGCTGAGATGCGGGTGCTCCGCAATCAGGAAGTGGAGCAATGGGTGAGGGAGAACCCCGACATCGGCACCAAGATCGTGCAGCGTCTCAAAAATACAGTGGCTGGAACCCCGTCATTATCTCCGGGCGTTATCCCGGCATCAGCGCCGTAAAAGCCGAATCGGTGGCGGTTGCACTGGGTGCTGGGTTCGAATCCCCGTGGGGACGCCAGCGGCAGATTTTCCCAGCTTGGGACAGCCTTGGCCAGCGGTGCTGTTTCTCCTCTGAAATCGATGGTTTCGACAGGCGCCGGAGCAATTTCGGTTTGGACAGGTTTACCCTCGTTTTGACTCGAATTCCCAGGATTTGGGGAAGCCAGTGAGGAAGGTAGATGGGTCGCTAGCTTTTCCATTCCGGCAAGGAGAGGCACGCTGCTGGGATCAGTATAATGGTTCGTCTGCCGCCATTCGCTGTGACGGGCCATTTTCACTCTGGCTCCCTCCGAAACGCCGGCAGAACTCAAGAGACTAGCATAAGTGTGGCGCAACGCATGGAAGTCCACTCGCCACCCGCGTTCGTCCTGCACTGGGACACCGGCAGCAATTAGGTCCTTAGATAGCGTGGCTACTCCCGGAACGCCACCCGGCAACACCAACCCGACGCCGTGTCCTCGTTTTTCCGTAAGGAGGTACACAAGCTGCGGCACTAGGAACATCGTGGCGGGCCGTTTGTTCTTCGTAGTGGCCGCCCGCACCTCGATCCAGGGCTTTGGATCATCCAGATGCACATCCGCCCATAGGAGCCGCTTTAGCTCGCCTCGCCGAAGGCCTGTCAGAACCGCCAAGGCGTACGCCAACTGGCGACTTCCGCTGTGGGAGAGTAGCTTCAGGAACTCATCGAGTTTCAAAGCGCGCCGCTTGAACGTCTCTTTGCCGTCCGTCGGCACTTTGCCCACGCGCCTGAGCGGATTGCTCGTTAGGCGTCCTTGTCTCTCCAGCCAGTTTCCAAACGTTTTGGCGTGTGCGACATATTCGTTCAGGGTTTTTGGGGAGAATTCGGTTTGGGCGGCCAACCATTTTTCAAGTCCGTCGGGAGATAAGTCCTTCAGTTGACGCCATCCGCATTCCTCGAAAAGTCGAATCAGTCGGTTGCGGGCGTGAATCACGTGGTCTTTGTTCCGACCTCTGGTAACCAAACTCGCAACGAAGTCGGCGTGATGGAGTGCCAAGGATTTCTGGGCCGCATCGCGGAGCGGCTTCGGATCGAGCAATCCAGCAAGTTCCCGTTCCTTCTCCTCGATCAGTAGCCGTAGTTTTGTCTCAGCGACTTCCTTGAGATTGGTGCGAAGCGGCACGTCGTAAATCTTGGGCCCATCGCTCAACCGAAAACGGGCGCGATAGACACGGCTACCCTTCTGTCGAAAAATGCGCCGGTACATGATGGAATCAGTTTCTGCGATTTAGGCTGGAGCTCTGAGCAGGAGTTGCAAATCGCTCCAGCGAATCAGGCGTAGTCCGCGCAATTTCAGTGACGGAAGCTGGCCAGCATCAATCATCCGGCGGACCGTTTTGTCCGACATACGAAGGAGCTGGGCGACCTCACCAATGCGCATCATTCGTTCGCCGTTTGGCATTTCTCGGAAAGTGTTCATAAACTCTGTTCTTTCAATGTCTCATCGATTCTTTTGTGACAAATCTGTGTCCTAAGCCAGGGCGATTCGGGACTCAACGCGTAGCGGTTTTTATTCCATTTCTTCATAGTTCCTTTTGGCCAGCGGCTATTCATGTCGCTGATGATTCGAGGTATTTTTCCCAATCAGTCCGGCGCACCCGACAGACGCGGGTCGACATCTTGATTGCTCGGAGGCGTTCTCTCTTGATCTCCAATTCCAAGAATCGGCGACTGACTCCCGCTTCAAGGGCACATGCTGGCAGTGTCATTAGGGCGGTTCTTTCTAGCAATGTGCTGCCCGTGATCGGAGCCGCTGTTTCCTGATTCGAGTTTGTTTTCATTGGGGATAAAGGTGAGAGCGAAGGGACGTGAAAATCATGGTGATTCCACAAGCTGCCATGGACCTCTCTTGTGGCGTTTCCGACGAATGCCCTTGGGGAACCTGATAAACGCACGCCACGGGAACTGGCGCGCCGGAATCACCTTGAGGCCCTCCAGTAGAGCCCCGGCGACTGCGCAGACCGCAATCTGTCTTCAGATACCAAAGCAGAGCTGCGTGTTGGTCGAGAGTGCCGATGTCGAACTCCACGACTGCGAATCGGCGAATGCTGATGTTGTCTAGGCAACGCGCAAAGAGCGATCCGCTGTGAGTGAGACCACGCAATTTCGACATCGTTGAAGGAACGATGAACTGACGACTTGTCAGCGTACCTCGAAATTCCTCACGCGGCCTGGTCGAAAAAACACTCACTTTCTCTCCCACGCATATCAACGGGTTACCGGGAAACAGCACGTCGACGATCTCCTCAGCTGCGGGTCGGTTGAACCGTTGCGGACTCAGTTCGCAAAGCGCGCCTACGCCCACACTACTCTTTGCGATCAGTTCATGCCGTAAATCCTCGTTTATTTGAGGCCAAAGCATACGAGGGCTGGCCGAATCTGAAACGCGCCCCCAGATGTATGGATGTGCGTTGTGTATGGCATCTTCAATCTCGCTATCAGGGACGTCACGACCGCAGTTCTCTACTGCAGTTTGCAGGGTCGAAAAGATTTCCGCCTCAGTACCATACGGCAGGAGTGCCATTGCCGCACGAAAGAGCAGGTTATGAACTCCCTGTCCGGTCCTTGCTCGTTGCAGTGCCGAAATTTGTTTCTCGGCCCGATAGGGAAGTGTGGATTGGAGGGTGCCTGTGTCGGCATCTGTTGATGGTTCCATATCCAAAGATGCGCCTCTGTTGCCAACGCGTCATGGTCGTGCGCAAACTTCTATTAATAATCAGGTGTTTGCATTAGTTTTAGTTGACGTGACCGCCTGAAACGGAGCCGGGGCTGGTGTTGGTCGGGGCAACCTGAAAGGACCCTAGACCATGAAAGGCAAGAGACACACGACCGAGGAAAAGATCCGCATTTTGCGGGACGCCGACGGCGGCAAGAGCATCGTGGAGCTGTGCCGAGAGAAAAACATCTCGGAGCAGACGTTCCACCGTTGGAAGCGCAAGTTTGGGATGAGGGAGATCCCGGAAGCCAGACGGCTGAAGGAGCTGGAGAAGGAAAACACCGAACTGAAAAAGATGCTGGCCGACTCGTGGTTGAAGAACCGCGTCTTGGAGATCGTGAACGCAAAAAATGGTAAGCCCGGGACCCAAGCAACAGCTGGCCACCCTCGTCGTCCTCGACGGGGTGTGCTCCGGGCGGGCAGCGTGTCGGTCTCTCGGGATCGGCCGATCCACGTTTCATTATCAGGCGCGGCCGCCGAGTGAACGGTGCCGGCGGTTGATCGTGCGCACGCATGAACTGTCGGCGCTTCATCCACGCTACGGTTACCGGCGAATCGTCGCCCTGCTGCGCCAGGAGGGCTGGGACACGAGCCGCAAGCAGGTGCCGCGGCTCCGTCGCGCCGAGGGACTGCGCGTGCCGCCACCACGTCGCCGGCAGTCGCGGCGTGGCATCTCGACCGGCCTGCCGACGCAAGCGACCCATCGCGGGCCTGGGTGGACCTGGGGCTTCGTCGCGGACGCCACCGTGCATGGTGGCACGTTGCGCATGCTCACGGTGCTCGACGAGCACACGAAGGAAGTCCACGTCCTGCGGCCCGAGCGGCGGATCGGTTCCGCCGACGTCATTGCTTTGGTGCAAGCGGCCATCGCCGAACATGGCGCCCAGGAGTTCATCCGGTCCGACAATGGCTCGGAGTTTATCGCGCACGATCTCCAGCACTGGCTCGCGGACGAGCACAT
>OCZT010001007.1_pt1 | contig 28975 bp, 26 predicted proteins | sample 1539031 | NCBI WGS metagenome assembly OCZT01 (sample SAMEA3539308, study PRJEB22396) | soil metagenome | biome: tundra; feature: field; material: soil | place: USA | collected 2010-05 | depth 0.15 m | reverse complement strand
ATTCATCAGGGGCCGAAGTCGGTGCTGGTGGTCGGGTTCGGCGCGGGCGTCACGGCTGGCACTTTCGTCGTGCATCCGGAGATCGAGAACATCACCATCTGCGAAATTGAGCCTCTGATTCCGCAGGCGTCGTCGAGATATTTCGCGACGGAGAATCACAATGTGTTTCACGATCGCCGGACGCACATGGTGTACGATGACGCGCGGCACTTTATTCTGACGACGAACGAGAAGTTCGACATTATTACGTCGGACCCGATTCATCCGTGGGTGAAGGGCACGGCGACGCTTTATTCGAAAGAGTATTTCGAGCTGGTGAAGAAGCATCTGAATTCGGGCGGTGTAATCACCCAATGGGTGCCTCTTTACGAGAGCGATTTTGAAACGGTGAAAAGCGAACTGGCGACGTTCTTCGATGTTTTTCCGAATGGGACGATATGGGGCAACGACATCAGCGGCGAGGGCTACGACCTGGTGCTGCTGGCGCAAGCGGAGCCGACGAAAATCGACATCGATGCGTTGCAGAAGCGCCTGCGGCGCGACGACTACAAACTAGTCGCGCAGTCGCTGGCCGAGGTCAACTTTCATAGCGTGCCGCAATTGCTGGGAACGTACGCGGGGCGGGCGTCGGATTTGAAAGACTGGCTCAAAGGCGCCGAGATCAATCGGGATTTGAATTTGCGCCTGCAGTATTTGGCGGGAATGGGCTTGAATTACGATAAGCCGGGATACGTTTACAGCGAGATGCTGATGCGAAGGAGGCCGGCGCCGAACAGTTTTACAGGGTCGCAGGAAAACATCGCGGCGTTTCTCGCTTCGCTCGGCCAACCCTGACACTGTGTCTTGTAGGGCGGGCTATCCAGCCTGCAGCTGCCTTTGGAGGCGGCTGTTGTCGACAAGCGAAGAGCCTGCTGAAAGCAGGCTGCAGCCAAAATTGGCCGCCCTACGCTTCGAACAACAGGCTCATGCATGTGACGCCGGCTTCGGCTTTTTGCAACTCCGAGACGTCGATGGGGCGCACATCGATTCCGGCCGCTGCCAGAATTTCCGAGGTGTGAACGAAATTCGACGGCATCAGCAGTGTGTTGCCGATGGGAAGCACATCGGCGGCGGAGGGTTCGTCGGGCGCGATGTCGATGATGCTGAAATCGCGGAACGCACTTGCGTCGATCCACTGGCGATTGGCCAGAATCATGTCGCCGCCGGCCCAGCAGGCTCCGCTTTTGAGATGCAGGCAGCCGTTGACGTCCACAGGTACGACGCGGTAGCCGAAGGGATGGAGTAGCTCCGCCAGTTGTGAGATGCCTTCCCGGTTGGTGCGCTGAGACAAGCCGACGTAGAGCGTCTTTCCGATGTGTACGACGTCGCCGCCTTCGAGCGTGGCGGGTTCTCGGATGCATCGGAGTTCGCGGAAAGGTGTCAGAACTTGTGCGATGCTCTCGGTTTCGCCGCGCCGCGATTCGGCTCCGGGGCGCGTGACGATCGCGACCTCATCGAGCACGATGGCGGGGTCTTCGACGAAGATGCCGTCGGGAAATTGGGGATCGGCGGGCAGCGAGATGACATCGGCTCCCAACTCGGCCAGGCACGCCTCGTAAGCACGATGCTGTTCGATTGCTTTCGCGACATCGATGGGCTGGCGGTCCAAAAACGTCAATTCGCACGCGGCGAAGGTCGCACCCACTTGCCTGGTCAACGCCCGGAGCATTCAGGTCACTATCATAAGACAAGAGTGCTGATCCGCTGGTTCGTACGTTTGGTGAAGTGGTCGCTGCTGTTCGTGGCTGCGTTGTATTTGTTCTGGATTTCCTCGCTGGTGATGCTGAAATACATCGACCCGCCGACGACCGGCGTCCAGCTTCAGCGCTACATCGAAGCGAAGATCGACGGGAAACCGTATCACAAGAAAATCATCTTTAAGCCGCTTTCGCAAATCTCCGTGCAGTTGCAACATGCGGTGATCGCGTCCGAGGACGGGCGGTTCTACATCCATCACGGTGTCGATTGGATCGAGACCCAAAAAGTCGCCGACGAAAGCCAGGAGAACGGAAAACTGGGGCGCGGCGCGTCGACTATCACGCAGCAACTGGTGAAGAACTTGTTCTTCACGACGCACCGGAATCCGGTGCGGAAAGCCTTCGAATACACACTGGCGCCGCTGGCGGATACGATCCTCGGCAAGCGGCGCGAACTGGAACTTTATCTGAACATCGTCGAGTGGGGGCCCGGAGTGTGGGGCGCGGAGGCGGCGTCGCAGTATCACTATCACATGTCCGCGGCGAAACTGGATCGCGAAGAGGCGGCAAGGCTCGCGGCTTGTCTGCCGTCGCCCCGCCGCCGAAGACCTGCGCGGATGAACGACATGAGCGCATCGATCATGGATCGGATGCGCCTCATGAATTGGTAAGAAATGATGAATCGGTAATCACTGCGCTGCGCCCGCTCTTGGGCGTTGCGCAGGGTCGACCTTGCCTGCGTCCAGATGGTTCCAGTTCAGGATTGCGTTGAAGGCTAGGAAATAAGTTCCCTGCGTCTGCCAGCGCCAGAAGGGGCGGAGGGCGAACATCACGATGTGGCCTTTGCCCGCGTTGACGTCCACGGCGAGCGCCCGATTCGCAAGCGCCTGTCCGCCGGAGAGCGTGCCGGACAGCAACATGTCGTTCGGATTTGCCGGAAACTGCATCACGACGCGGGGACGAGTTTCGTCGAGAGTGATGCCGAAAGCACGGGTCTGCTGGCGCATGATCGCCATGTTCTCGGCTTCCGTAGGCGCGGCGGGACCGGCCGCAACGGGGGTGGAATCGTAAGGAGAAATTTGCACGGGCACCGCATTGGGCGTCACGTTCTGGCCGAGAGGCGAACCGCCGCGGCCTCCTCCGCCGAATCCTCCACCGAAACCCGCGGCACCGGCCATCAGCACCGGGTCCTGATTGAAGTACACGGGAATATCTTTTTGATCGTACCCGTAGGCGATCGGACTTTTGCGATCGGTGAAGGTGCCGCGCAGAATCGAGCCGCGCGCGAAAAGTGCCGCGGGATGTTCGACCGTCACGCCGCTGGTGAGACCGTAATCGGAGAGAAACGCCGCGGTCGAGCCTTCGGTAATCAGCGTACCGCCTTCCTGCACGAACTTCGTCAGTTCGGCGCGGCCTTCAATGCCCATACCGCCGCGAATGTCGTCGCTGGAATCGTTGGCGCCGAGGTTTGGCGTGAGGGCGGATTTCAGATAAGGAACAGGGTCCTTGCCGGTCATCGGAATGCCGGTTAAATGCGATTGCGAGTTTCCGCCAACGTGCGGGAAAATGATGACGTCGTACTTCGACCGCAAATTTCCATCGCGCAGTTTCTGATCGGCGAAGTAAGTGTACGGCACGCCGTAATAATCGAGCGCGGCTCGCACCCATCCTTCATCTTGCGTGCGCTGCCAGGCGTGAATGTAGCCGATGCGCGGAATATCGAGATCGTGCGTTTTGACCGTTGGCACGCTGGAAACGGCCATGGCATTGAGGCCCAGGTCGCGCAGGATGGGCTCGATTTTCGCGCGGTCGGCGTTGGGGATCACAAATGCACCGGCGCGGAATTTGTGCGAGTTGAGCTCGAAATCGTCTTCCGCCGCTTGCATCTTCACTTCTTTCAACTTGAAGCGGAACGACATCAGCGCGTTGTCGGTGGTGTGTTCGACGATTAGCGTGCTGCCCAATCCGTCGATGCCGCCGGGGGCTTTTACGTCGGCAGTGATGAGAGTCATCTGCTTTTCGAACACTGTTTTGTCGGTGACGGGAGTCAGCTTCACGTTGCGCATGTACTGCATGGTCCAGCCCGTGTCGTCGTAGGGGGCGGGATTCGCGATGGGATAATTTTGCACGCTGAAGTACATGTCGGCGAGCGTGTGATAAGGCTGGTCGGCGCGGATGACGTAGTCGCCTTCGTTCACGTCGAGCGTTCCGGCCTTGAATTTGGCGACGGCTTTGTGAATCTCCAGGCCCTGATGGCGGAGGTCGTTGACCACGTCGGCCGCTTCGCCGCGGCGGCGCTGATCGGCGGGGATGACCCAGGCGTAAGTGGGACCGTTTTTGCCTTTGTCCACGGCGCGCTTCGTTTTGACCCAGTAATTTTCCAGATACAGTTCTTTTTCCTTCGCGACCTTGTTCATCGCCAGCAGCAGCGCCGATTCCTGGATGTTGGTGTTGTTGCGGGGGCCCCATTTAATAGAGGGCAGAGGAGGATTCGGACGGAACCATTCGCGGCTGGTGGCGGTGGGTTGCAGGCGCAGGTTTTCGTTGATGTCCGGACCGTAGCTTTGCACTTCATAGAAGCGGCCGAACGAATTGTGCGTCAGCGCGATCCAGAATAGATAATTCGGCACCCAGCCATCGTAGAATCCGTACGTGAACACGCCGGGGACGCCGCGCTTGGCCATTTCCATCACTTCGGTTTCGGCGAGCAGCCACCACTCGTCGATCGCAATCGGATCGAGCGAGGTGTTATAAGGACCGGTGCCGGTGGACACATATAAATACGACTGCGCCTCGTGCAGATCGTGCAGAATGGTCGGGTGCCATTCGAGCACGTTGTTGGTGATGTTCTGCGTCAACTTCAGATATTGGCCCATGCCGTCGCGATTGTTGTCGTGCGCGACGTACTTGCCCCAATACATCAGCGGGGGGCGGGCTTTGCCGGTCTTTTTGCCGTAATAATAGGTGTCGACCTGCTTTTCACGGCCGTCGACTTCGACGACGGGAGTAATGAAGATGATCGCGTTGTTGCGGATGGTCTGAATGAAGGGCGTCTCTTCGACGATCAGGCGGTACGCTAACTCGATCAGCATTTCGGGACCGCCGGTTTCGGGCGAATGGATGCCGCTGGTGGCCCAATAGATCGGCTTGCCGGTCTTGATGATTTCGCGGGCCTGCTCCTCGGTGGTTTTACGCGGATCGCCGAGCGCGGCGAGCATGCCTTTGTACTTGTCGAGAGACTTGATGGTGGCCTCGTCGGCGATGGCGAGCACGACCTGGTCGCGTCCTTCTTCGGATTGGCCGACTTTCCAGAATTTCGCGCGCGGAGAGACGCGGGCTAGCTCCTCGTAGTAGCGATTGATGTCCTTCGAGTAAGTGAGCTCGCCTGGAGTGCCGGGGATGCGGCCGAAAAACTTCAGCGGCGAGGGGACGGTATCGGAGGCAGGCATGTGATCGACAAGCTCGGTGGTGACGCGCGGGTCTTGCAGATATTGCTTGATGAGCTTGGTGTACTCTTCGTCGACTTTCTGCGGCGCGGGAGCGGCAACCGCTGCGGGGGCGGGCTTCGCTTTTTTGCTTTGCGCGTACGACGGCACGATGGAAAGAGCGGCGGCTAACAGATACGCTTGGAATCTCATAACGACCTTTTAGGGCGGAGAATCAGGATACCGCAAATTGCGTTATGCGAGCTTGCGGCGCAGAAAATCGAGGGCGGCCTGGGCGGCGAAGGTGCGGACGCGGGCGCGATCGCCGGGGAGTTGGAGGCGCCGGAAGTCGGTGGGGAGATCGGGAGAGGCGACGGCGATGAAGACCGTGCCGACGGGCGCTCCGCTCGCGCTTTCGGGGCCCGCTTCGCCGGTGACGGAGACCGCATAAGTGGAGCCGGTACGTTTGCGCGCGGCTTCGGCCATGGCGCAGGCGACTTCCTCGCTGACCGCAGTTCGCGCATTGATGAGATTGCGATCGAGGCCGAGAAGCAGTTCCTTGGTGAAATCGTTGTAGACTAGAAAGCCGCCGACGAAGTACTTCGAGCTTCCGGCGACGGAGGTGATGCGCTGTCCGAGGAGTCCGCCGGTGCAGCTTTCGGCGACGCTCAAGGTTGCGCCTCGTTCGATGAGCTGCGCGCCGACAACGGCTTCGAGCGAATCGCCGTTGCGGGAATAGATGCGGTCGCCGAGCAGAGCTTCGATGGGCGGGCCGACTTCGGCGAGCAAGGATTCGGCCTCCTCAGCGGTGTCACAGCGGGCGCGGAGGTGGATCTGGATGTCGCTGGGCGCGGCGAGGATGGTCGTCACTGGATTGGTGTATTTCGTATAGACGGGCGCGATTAATTGGTCGAGATCGGATTCTCCCATGCCGGCAACGCGATAGAAGCGGGTGCGGATCGCGCGCGTGGGCAGGCGCTGGGCGAGACGCGGCACGCATTGGCCCAAGAACATCGGTTTCATTTCGTGGGGAGGTCCGGGGAGCATCATTATGACCCGGTTTTCGTGTTCGAGCCACTGGCCGGCGGCGGTGCCGTTGGGATTGGGGAGCGCTTCCGCGCCATCGACGGCGTAGGCCTGGCGCAGATTGATCTCCGCCATTTTGCGATTCATGCGGCGAAAACGGTCGGCGATGGCGTCGCGCAGGTCGTCGCGAAAAATCAGCTTGCGGCCGGTGGCCGCGGCTACGGCGTCGCGGGTCAGATCGTCTTCGGTGGGGCCGAGGCCGCCGGTGAGGATGACGATTTCGACGCGCTCCAGCGCTTCGCGAATGGAGGCGGTGAGCAAGTCGCGATCGTCGCCGACGACCATTTTGCGGCGCACCTCGACGCCGAGGGCGTTGAGCTGGTCGGTGATGAAAAGAGAGTTGGTATCGATGCGCTGGGAGGTGAGGAGTTCGGAACCTACGGCGATGATTTCAGCTTCCATCTTTTTTATGATCGCGCACAACGCAGCAGGGCGCGCCCCGCGCTGTGCGCTTGTAATGATCGCGCATTGAGCCGCCTCAAAAGGCGGCTGCAGGCTGATAGCCCGCCCTACAAGACTGCAGAACGGATGATCAAGCAAGTTAAGGGAGGCGGCGGCCTTCGATGCCTACGCCGACGCGATAGATGGAGTTGTTGGTGGCGAGGATCATCGCCTTCGACGGGGCGAAGGCTACGCCCACGATGGCGGGGCCGGAGAGAAACAGCTCGGCTTTTGCCTCGGGTGTAATGCGGACGACGCCGCGGCGGCCTTCCAGCGAGGCGGAGACGTACAGATTGCCTTTGGCGTCGAAAGCCATGCCTTGCGGACGGCCGAGGCCGCGATAAAAGACCGACACATGGCCATCGGGATCGATGCGCTGCACGGCATCGAAGCTCGACGTGTTGGGGCCGGTGACGTAGAGGCACTGGTTGGGGCCGAAGGCCAGATGATACGCGGCAATCGACGGCTCGATGGTGGCGAAGACGTAGATCTGGCGCTCGCGGCTGATTTTGAAGATCGTTCCGCTGCGGTCGCCGACATAGAGAAAATCGTGCTGATCGAATGCGATGCCGGTGGCGACGCCCATTCCCTCGACATACACGGCAAGGTTGCCGCCGGGCGAGACCTGATACACCGCGCCATCGTGACGGCTGGAGGCGTAGAGCGCGCCTTCGGCGTCCATGGCCAGGGCGGTGGCGTTCATCAGATCGGAGACCAGAGGGCGCGCGTGATGATGCGCGTCGATTTTATAAATCGATACGGGAACTTTTTGCCCCGGCGATCCGCTGAAGGTCGTATAGATGTTGCCGTGGCGGTCGACGACGGGATTGGAAACAGGATGCAGGCTGTCGGCCACCAGGATGCCGACTTCGCACTTGTAAGGTGCGTTGCCGACGGTCATATCGCCCGCGGGCGCGCCTTCGGGCACGCGCGCGATGACAAACGAATCGGAGCCGATGACGATGGGCGCGGAGAGCTCGCCGAATTTGACATGGGGACGGTCGGCGCCGGCGAGCCCTTTTCCGCGGATTTGAAATTCGCCGCCGGGAATTGCAGCGGCGGGCGTCACATCTGAAATCTGCGGACCGTTTGGTGATTTACGAAATGCCATATAAGAACTTGCTAATTGAATTGTTCCATCCGGCGAGGTACAACACAAGCGCGGCGTAAATGCCGGCCATCACGTCGTCCATCACGATGCCGGTTCCAGAAGGCAAACGTTCGAGCTGGCGGACCGGCCAGGGCTTCCAGATATCGAAGGCTCGGAAGAGCACGAAGGCCGCGATCCATGCGCCCGGCGAGTACACAACAGCGCCGGCGAGGGCGATCCACTGGCCGACCACTTCGTCGATCACGACGATTTGAGGGTCTTTTTTGCCGACCTGCAAAGCGGTGCTTCCGGCCGACCAGATGGCCGGGACCAAGAACATCAGCGCGAGCAGCGCGAAGAACCACGGGGGCTGATGGCGCAGCGGCCAGACGACGACCAGTGCTCCCAACGATCCAGCGGTGCCCGGACCTTTGGGTGCATAGCCGCAGCCGAACCACGTCGCGAGTGCCCGCGCAATGTCGTTCACTCTTCTTCGTCTTCCAAGTGTGAAAGGTCGGCGGGGGTGGAGATGACGTACTTTTCCGTCGCCCAGTTGCCCAGGTCTATCAGGCGGCAGCGTTCGCTGCAGAACGGCATCTCGGGATTATCGAGGGTTACGTCCTTTTTGCAGATCGGGCACTTCATACTAAAGCGATTTGAAGAAGTTGTTCTTTCGGCGCTGTGCCCGGCGCGTCGATCAGTTCGCCGGTCAGGTCGTAATCGTGAGCCTCGGTGACGCGCATGGTGCGCATTTCGCCCGATTGAAGAGGATATTCGCCGGGGTCGGAGATGTAGCAGACGCCGTCGATTTCCGGAGCCTGCGTCGAAAGCCTGGCCTGCCAGACCAGATCGGAATCGGCTGAAGGGCCTTCGATCAGGACGCGGAATTCGCGGCCTACAGCCGCGCGATTTCGTTTGCGCGAGATTTTCTTTTGAACCGACATCAGATGACGCTTGCGATTATAAATCGTCTTCGGGTCTATTTTTTGATCTAGCTCGAAGCTTTTGCTGGTGTCCTCGTCGGAGTAGGAAAACACGCCCAGGCGGTCGAATTTTGCGGCTTCGACGAACTGGCAGAGCGTTTCGAAATCCTGTTCGGTTTCACCGGGGAAGCCGGCGATCATGCTGGTCCGGATCGCGACCCCGGGGATGGTGGCGCGGATGCGGTCGAGCAGTTTGAGGAAAATATCGCCGCTGGCGCCGCGCTTCATGCGCTTCAGTACAGGGGCGCTGGCATGCTGCAAGGGCATGTCGATATATTTCACCAGCGATTCATGCTCAGCGATGGTATCGAGGAGCTTTTGGGTAACTTTATTGGGGTAGCAATAGAGGAAGCGGACCCATTTTTCGTGCGCCGTTTCGATTTGGGCGAGGCGAGCGAGGAGCGTCGCGAGGCCGTCCTTCATGCCAAAATCTTCGCCGTAACAAGTGGTGTCCTGGCCGATGAGATTGATCTCTCTGACGCCTTGCGAAAACAGGCGCGTGGCTTCGCTGATGACCGATTCGAAACGGCGGCTGCGGAACTTGCCGCGATATTGAGGAATCACGCAGAAGGTGCAGGGATGGTCGCAGCCCTCGGCGATTTTGATGTAGGCGAAGTGGCGCGGGGTCGAGAGAACGCGCGGCGTCAGATCATGGTACAGGTAAGCGTCAAAAGGATTGTCCGCAGGCGTCACCCCTTCGCACAGAGCGGTGATGCGCTCCAGTTCATTGGTGCCGATCACCGCGTCCACTTCCGGCATGTTTTTCTGGATGTCGGCCCGATAGCGCTCCACCAGGCATCCAGCAACGATCAGGCGCTGGGCGCGGCCGGTTTTCTTGTACTCGGCCATTTCGAGAATTGTGTCGACCGATTCCTGCTTGGCGGGATCGATGAAGCTGCACGTGTTCACGACGATGACGTCGGCATCGGAGGGATGCGGCGTCAATTCGTGACCGCCGGCGACGAGCTGGCCCATCATCACCTCCGTATCGACGAGGTTCTTCGGGCATCCGAGGCTGACAAAACCGATTTTCAAAATAGATTCCTGCTGGGGTGGGCTATTTTTATGTTAACACTGCTCGGCCTGTCCGCCTCCTAGGTAGCATCATCCTGATGCGGCCTTGCGTTGCGCTTCACGTTTGAGCCATGAGTGAACGAAATAGGCGTGAACTAATGGCGCGGATAAGGCTCCTCCAATGAGCCATCCGCCGTCGTGGAAACCGCCATAAATTAATCCGAGGCGCACAAGGACGCCGGCAACGATCATGCCAGGCAGTGCTCCAGGTATCAGCGGGATCATCAAGGCCTCGCTGATGAAATTCAGCACCTAGTACCGTCCAATCAGCGCCGTCCATTCCCAGCATTACCGTATTTACCGTATAAAGCACGCCGTAGTAGGCTAGCGTCCCTCCAACCCCAATTGCGGCCGATTTGATCACCAACGTCACGGTTCTATTATCGTATCCCGAAGCTTATTAGCCCCATGCGTCAGCTTGGGGCTGCTGCGGTCATCCAAAATAGCCCCAAGCTGACGCATGGGGCTCGTCGGGCGACATCAAGCGGGTGGATGTTGCGAACCGCACTGGGCGTCAAAAATGACACTGCGACAGGCCGCGCTTTTCCAGGTATTGCTGGTGATACTCTTCGGCGCGCCAGAATTCGGTGGCTGGGGAGATTTCGGTCACGATGGGGCGCGGGAAGCGGGCTTGCGCGGCGTCGCGGGAGGCTTGGGCTTCGGCTTCCTGAACGGGGGAATGATAGAAGATCGCCGAACGGTATTGCGTACCGACGTCTGGCCCCTGGCGATTGAGCGTGGTCGGGTTGTGATTGTCCCAGAACACTTCGAGGATGTCGTGATAGCTGATTGCCTCGGGGTCGAAGGTCACTTCCAGGACTTCGGCGTGTCCGGTCGCATCCGTGCAGACGTCCTTATAAGTGGGATTCTTGAGCTGGCCGCCCATGTAGCCGACCGCGGTGGACTTCACGCCGGCCAGCCTCCGGAACGTCGCTTCGACGCCCCAGAAACATCCGGCTCCTAAGGTAGCTTTTTCTTCCGCCATAACTACTATTATGGCTTTGAAATCGTGACGACGACAGGCTGACTGCTCTGCGCCGTGGCCAGCGAGCGGACTTCCATCACCACTTCGCCCGCGCGCATGGTCGACGGGATCTGCCCGGCGATCTGTCCACTGGAAGTCTGGAGCAGGGGAATGGCGACGTTGTTCATCACCACGCAGGAGCCGCCCAAAACCGTGGGAGGCGGCAGGGTGTTGGCGACGGCGGCCGAGGCCAGGCTGGCTCCGTTGATGGTCACGAACGAACCAGGCTGGAAGGAGGTCGTGCCGTCCACCGAATTGACGATCGGCTGCGTCGCGGCCAGCGCCGGCGTGGTAGCCGCGCTCGAAGGGGCCAGCGGAATCAAGCTGAGTCCGGAAAGAGTGATGGCGTAAGCGGTGCCCTGCGAATCGACGGCCATCTGGCGCGGAGGCGTCGGCTGCCGGGTGGCGCCGAAGACGGAGACGGGCGGATTTTCGGGCACGCGGAAGGTCGACGTAATCGCGCCCGTCAGAACGTTCACGACTTCGAGAGTCGTGTGCGTATCGGCGGTGGTGGTCGTGGTCAGGTTGGTGCGAACCGCAGTGGTGAGGCGGGCGAAATCGTTCTCATCGATCGGCGCAATGGAGGCCACGTTGCGCAATCCAGTGCTGGAAACACTCACGCCACCGACGCCTCCGCCGGGCGCGGGTGGAGTGATGGTTATCGTCCCCGGCGTGGCGGCTCCGCCGATCGCGGTCAGGGAATTATTCATCACCAGGCCGTTGGCCAGCAGGAAATTCGCGTCCGATGCCGCGCTCGCCGGTCCGTAGTACCCGATGATCGTCGTGCTTCCGAACTCCGAAGCCGAAGCCGTATAGGCATCCGATAACGCATTGTAGAGATACACCGTGCCGGTTCCGCCTAACAGAAGGATGGAAGTGCCGTCGGCCGACGCGATCATGCTCGACTGATTCGCGGTGGACAAGGCCGTCTGCGCTCCGGTGGTGCTGACTCCGGTAACGGTGGTGCCCACGCGCGGGACGGCGTTGTTGCCGATCACTTCCCACAGAGTGCCGCTGATCGTCGTTTGGGTCGGACTGGTGGGCTGGAGCATGACGAATTGCAGGCCGCTGAGCCCCATCGCCATGGTGTGCACCGAATTGACGTTCGCGTTTCCCAGCCGCGGGATGGGCGGGAAATTGATGTAGCCAGTGACGATCTGCTGATCCAGGTCGACAATGGCGATCGATTCGCCGCCGGTATTGGCGACGTACAAAGTATTCCCGTCCAGACCCATCGCCATCTGGTGGGGAAGCTGCCCTACCGCGATCGGCGTCAGGAATACTCGATTTACAGTGTCGAAAACCTCGATCCGGTTGTAGCCGGAGTTGGTGATGTAGAGCAGGTTCCGCGCCTGGTCGAGCACGATATCCTGCAAGCCTTCGGTGACCGAATTGGGGACCGTTGGAACGGGATAAATCTGCCCGCGCTGGGTGGCATCGCGGTAATTCATAAACACTCGAATGGTGTTCGGGATGTTAATCGCGTTCGGAGAGACCAGATTTACCGCCAGGGCGGCGCCCGTGTTGGTGGCGACGGTGCCGGTGCCCGCGCCGGTGTACAGATTTGTGCCTGGCGTGCGAATGACGCTCGAACGGCCGGGGTCCATGGTGAACTCGATCGTCGACGGCGCCAGGCCGCTGGATGCGGTGGCGACGATGGCCGTTGCCAGGTTCTGCGGCACGGCGAACGTCAGCGTTCCTCCGCCGGCGTTATTGATGTTGAGGGCGCCCTGCGCTACGCCCGGATTGCAGTTGTCCTGCGCCAGGAACACGGTGGTCGATTGCGGCATCAGGATCGGGTAGGTGTAGAGATTCCCCAGCGGCAGGTGGATCATGCCGGAGCTCGACAAAGCCCATGCCTGAGAGCCATCGGCGGTAATCACGATTTTCGACAACACGCTCTCCGGCAGATTGAGTCCGAGAGAAATGGCGAGCGTATGCGGATCGGAAACCAGCAGCGTGGAGGCGCTGATCGCGGTGGTCGCGCTGTTGTTGAAGGCGCTGTAGAGCGTTTTCCCGTCGGCGGTGAAGACGCTGCCGCCAAGATTCGTCGTCGTCGAGAACGCTCCGGTCATCGGGAAAGGAGCGTTGGCGATATTCTGCTGCGCCATCACGTTCAGGTTGGCGGTTCCGTAGAGCGTGAAGCCGGCCATGAAGGACGCGCCGTCGGGCGCCATCGCCATGATGCTCGACTGGCCGGTGACGGTGCGGCTTTGGAGGATCGTCCCGGAGTCGACCTCGTATTGATAGACCACCGTCGCCGTATTGTTCGTGATGGAGCTGACCCCGATGATGTACTTGCCGTCGGGAGTGGTTTGCAGTTTTCCGTTAAATTGCGTGGTGGGACGGGGGAACGTCGGCGCGGTAAGCGAAGGAGGCGTCACCGCGGCGGGAGGAAACTGCACTGCCAGCACCTGCTGCGAACTGGATTGCGTGCCGTCGAAAATCAACAGCGTGTTCACCGTGCTGGTTGTACCGGATCCGTCGGTCGAGATCACCGCGCGCCCATCGATTCCCACCGCTACGCCTTCCGGGTGGGCCGGCAGCGACACCGTATTAATCACGGTGCCGATTCCCGCGGTCAGGCTGATCGCGCTGAGAGTGGAGCTGTCGTGATTGGTCACGTACAGAAAGGCATTGTCCATCGACATTGCCGCGGCCAGCGGACGGGTGCCCACGGTAATCGATCCCAGCAGGGCTTGCTGATTGTAGTCCCAGACTTGCACGCTATTCGATGAGGCGTTTACCAGGTACAATCGCTGGCGGCTCTCGTCGAGCACGATATCGCTGGGGGTCGTGCCCAGACGCACCACATCCCCGAAGGTGGCCTGCGCCTGCGCGAGCCCGCCGAGAAGAGAAACTATGAAGACCGAACGAAAGAAATGATTCAATTGCCAACCGGCCTTTACATAAGATACGCTAATTCGAACAGTCCGCCGCAACCCTTTTCCCGGCGCCTACGTTAATAGTTACTGACGGGCCAGATGGTTGCGGGTGTACGCAAGGATCTTAAGACGTTGGCTAAACTGCGAGTGGCAAACCAGACGAAGGGCCAAGTGCTCGCGGATCGGGCGGATATCGCCGATACCAGCGCCAAGCGCCGGACCGGGTTATTGAAGCACGCCGGACTGGAGCCGGGCGAAGGATTATGGATCGCGCCGTGCGAGGGCGTCCACACGTTCGGCATGAAGTTTCCCATCGACGTCCTCTTCCTGAGCAAGAAAAAGCAGGTGCTGAAGGCGCGTCCGGATATGGTGAAAGGCCGCATCGCGTTCAGCTTACGGGCCTATTCCGTTCTGGAATTGCCGGCCGGGACGTTGGCGCAGACAGGCACGGTCGCCGGAGACCAACTGGAGTTTGAGAAGTACGATGCGTAAATTGCTGTTGCTTCCGCTTCTGGCCTGCGTATCCTGCGCCCACGAGGTGCAGGTCGCCTCGCAGGCTCCCCCGCATACCAAGACTCATGCGCTGATGGCCCGGCAGGTGGAAAACGCGGTCGATTTGGGCGATCAAGATGTTGAGGCGCGACGCTGGCGAAAAAGGCTGGCCGCCAACGCCGGCGATCTGGACGCGCGACTGGCCCTGGCAAGACTTTACGTAAATCGAGGTCAGCCGCAGTTGGCGGTCGAGCATTACCGGCTGGCGGCGGAACTGAATCCGGATTTGCCCGGAGTGACGCTGCTGCTGGCCAAATCCCTGCGCGACCTGAATGAGCCATCGGAAGCCCTAAGTATAATCGCTGCTTTCATTTCCAGGCATCCAAAGGAGAGCTGGGAGCTGCTGTCGCTGGCGGGCATTCTCGAAGACGAGCAGGGACTTTTGAAGCCGGCCGAAGCTGCCTACCGGGCGGCGCTGGCCATCGATTCGTCGCAATCATCGCTGCACAACAACCTCGGCTATAACCTTTTGTTGCAAGGAAATGCCGAAGCCGCGGCGGCGGAGTTCCGCAGGGCGATCCAGATCGATCCGCATTCGCTCATCGCCCACAACAATTTGGGCACGGCGCTGATGTGGGCTAAATCCGGCAAATCGGAACAGGCGTTCGCGGAATGGCGGAAGTGGGGGGATCCGGCGGCGGCGCATAACAATCTGGCGGCTATCTTTCTGGAACAAGGGCATTACCCGGAGGCACGCCAGGAACTGGCCTCGGCGCTGGAGCTTCGGCCCGACTATCCGGCCGCACTGGCGAATTTGAAGCTGGTGGCCGCCGCCGACGGTGGTCCGGCGACGCCCGCTCCATCCTCGAAGGTAAACCTTTGGAGGCGAGTAACGTCAGGTTTCACTAAGGATAAGAATGGGACTATGATTGATAAACCTGCCGGGGCCGGGGATCCGCCGGCGGTTGCGCAGAAGTAGTACTGAGAGTTGTGTTTGAAGGGGGTTTTTGTGAAGGATTTATTCATACGGCTGGCAAAAGATGAGCAGGGTCAGGACCTGGTCGAGTATGCGTTGATCGTCGCCGCCGTTGGGCTTGCGCTGATTACGACGGTGAATCAGCTTTCCTCCGCCATCGTCAGCTTGTATTCAAGCATCACGACAGGCCTGGCGAGCATTGGCACCGGCGGCGCCTAGAAACGCCGCGGCGGATGTGGCGGCCAGCTCCGCACCCTTCGCGTTGCCGGACATGGCGACGTTGATGGCGGTGCTGACGTTGGTCTTTTGCCTGTTCGTGTTCAATGGCGGACGCAAGCTGTTTCGCGATTCCGACACGGGTTGGCACATTCGCACCGGCGAGCGGATACTCATGACGCACGCCCTGCCTCGCAGCGATCCTTATTCGTTTTCGCGACCGGCCGCGCCCTCGGCTGCTAACAAATGGCTTGCGTGGGAATGGGGCTCGGATGCGTTGATGGGGCTCGCGCATCGCATCGATGGACTGCGGGGCGTTACCGCGCTATTTGCATTGGCGATTGCGGCCTGCACCTGGCTTTGGTTCCGGCTGCACTGGGCGGTGGGCGGAAATTTTTATCTGGCTTGCGCCATGATGCCGCCCATGATCAACACCGCCAGTCTGCATTGGCTGGCTCGTCCGCACGTGTTCAGTTGGCTGTTCCTGATTTCCGCGATTTGGTACGCCGAGCGCGCTCCGCTGCGTTTCGGTTTCGCTCAGGCTGCGGCCATCGGGGGCGCGACGGCGCTATGGGCGAATCTGCATGCCAGTTTTTTCTTCGCACCGATCATCGCGTTGATTTACGCGGCCTCCCACTTCGTTCGGCCGCTCATTTGGGATCTCAACCGGGGCGAGGAGTTCGCGCGCGCCCGCTGGTTTCTGCTCGCCGCCGCGGCTGCGCTGGCTGGTAGTTTCGTGAACCCGTACGGTTGGCGCCTGCACACGCACATCGCGTCCTATTTGATGGACAGCGAACTGCTGGACCGCGTCGCGGAATTTCAGAGCTTCAATTTTCACACGGCTGGCTCGTTGCAGATTGTGGCGACGCTCGCACTGGCAGCGATGGGCGGAACGTTGGCGCTGATGCAGAAGAACGTCGCGCATTTTTTGCTGGCTGCGATGTTCAGCATCGCCGCGTTGCGGTCGGCCCGGGCGCTGCCTCTGGTGGCGCTACTGATTCTGCCGCTAGCCAACGCGGGGTTCACCAACGCTCTGCGCGCGATCGACGACCTTCGGCCGGGTGTGGCGCGATGGCTGGATCACGCGATGATTTACGCGCATCGCACAATGATGCTGGACCGCCGGCTGAACGGCGCGCCCTGCGCGGTTGTCGCGGTCGTCCTGACGCTGCTGGCTTTGCGAATCCCCGCGGCTGCCGCGCGCATCGGGTTTCCTGACGACGAATTTCCCGTCGCCGCCGCGTCCGCTATCGAAAAACTTCCTCCCGAGGCCCGGCTGTTCGCGCCCGATAAGTACGGAGGCTATCTGATTTATCGATTCGATGGCGCACGAAAGATCTATTTCGATGGCCGCAGCGATTTTTACGGAGCCGCGTTCATGAAGCAGTACATCGACATTCTCGAGCTGCGGCCGGGCTGGCAGGACGCGATGAGGCCCCTTCATTTCACGCACGCCCTGCTGCCCAATCGCTACGCGCTGCTGGCTGCGCTCGAGCAGGCCGGCTGGAAAACTCTTTATAAAGACAACGTCTGCACGCTTCTGGAGGCCAGATAGTGGATCGTCAAAAGATGGTTTTGATCTTCGTCGGCGCATGGATCTCCGCGGCGCTGCTGACCTGGTTTCTGTACGCCACCACCAAGGCTCCGCACGCCGAAAAAATGGTGGCGATCACCGCCGCCGCGCGCGATATGCCCGCCGGAACGCGCTTGCAGAAGTCCGACTTGAAAACGGTCCGCGTTCCTGAAAAAGACGTGCCGAAAGCGGCGATTCTCGATCAGAGAGTGGCGATCGACCGGCCCCCGCTGTTTCCCGTCGGCGCGAATGAAGCGATTATCTCGAACAAAGTGGCCAGCGCCGCGGGCGCCGAAGGATTGCCCGCTCTAATCGAAGTCGGCAAGCGCGCCGTCTCCGTTCCCATCACCGATTCGAGCGGTGTGGCCGGCATGATCCAGCCGCGCGCGCATGTCGATGTGCTGTTCACGAAGCCCGGTTCGGTGGCAGAGGCCGTCACGACCACCATTCTTGAGGATATTGTCGTGCTCGCGATGGGCCGGACTACGGAGGTCGCGAATACGTCCGCGGCAACCGCAGTCAGCGCGGCGGCGCCCCGTCCGACCACGCAGGCGGCCACGCTGCTGGTCACTCCGGAGCAGGCCAGGAAACTGGAGCTGGCAAAAAATCAAGGGAAAATCAGCCTCGCGCTGCGCAATCCTCTGGACCATTCGAGCGCCAAGGATCAATCGGCCACCACGTCCGATCAATTGTACGCGGGCTTTCGTCCGAAGTCGCAAAACACTCCCAATCTGCGCGACGACCGGGTGTGGACCCAGTTGATCGCCAAGCCGCCTGAGAAGAAGGAGCCAGCCCCGCCCCGACATGTGATCGATGTCTATCGCGGCGATAAACACGTGCAGGAAATTTTTCAATGATGGTGCGCTGGCTCGCGTTTTTTCTCATTGTGTCGGCCAGCGCCGCCGACGTGGGACGCCAGGTGTCTCTCATCGTCGGCAAGGGCGAGTTGCTGCAGTTCGGCAACGACCTTATCAAAGTGGTCGTGGCTGAGCCGAAGATCGCCGACGCCGTGGTGGTGTCGCCGAAGGACGTCATGGTGACCGCGAAAAGCGTGGGTCACACGACGCTGGTGATCTGGGAAACGGGCTCGACGCCGATGCGCTACGAAATCACCGTCGTCACCGACACCAGCGAACTCGATCACATGCACTCGGTTCTGGCCACGGAGATGAAAACCGCGGTGCCGGACGCCTTCGTGCAATTCAGCGGCAACGCCGAGACGCTGGTCCTGACGGGCAAGGCTGGATCGGCGGATCAATCGAAGCGCGCTGAGGCGATTGCGTCCGCGCATTCGAAAAAAGTGGTCAACATGATTCAGGTGCCTCCTCCGGCCGAGCCTCGCCAGATCATGCTGTCGGTGAAATTCGCCAGCGTCGACCGCACCGCGCTTTCGCAGCTCGGCTTCAATCTGTTCAGCCGCAACGGGATCACGCTGGGGTCCACCAGCACGCAGCAGTTTACCGGCCCGCTGTTTTCGCAGCTCAACAACGGCGGCGCTCCGTCGGTCAACGTGTCGAATCCGCTCAACCTGTTCCTGTTTCGCCCCGACCTGGGCATCGGCCTGACGCTGCAAGCCCTCTTGCAGCAGAACCTGGCGCAGATTTTGGCCGAGCCGAACCTGATCGTGCAGGAGGGTTCCGAAGCGAGTTTCCTGGCCGGCGGTCAATTTCCGTTTCCCACCATCACGTCCACTCCCACCGGCAGCGGCATCGCCCCGGTGGTCACCATTCAGTTCAAAAAATACGGCGTGCAACTTAATTTCACACCGCAGATTACGTCTTCCGGAGCCATCAATCTGAAAGTGAAGCCGGAGGTGAGCACGCTGGATTACACCAACGCCGTCACGGTCGACGGCTTTCAGATCCCCGCGCTTTCCTCGCGCAGCGCCGAAACCGAGGTCAATTTGCGGGATGGCGAGAGCTTCGCCATCGCCGGCCTCATCGATAACCGTGTGACGCAGATCCTCAACAAAGTGCGCGGCCTGGGCGACATTCCGATTCTGGGGCAATTCTTCCGCAGCCGGTCGACTGAAAAAACGTCGACCGAGCTGGTCGTCGTAGTGACGCCGCATTTCGTCAAGCCGTTGCCGGCGAACGACAAGCCGAAGCTTCCCGATATCGTCGTGCCCTACCTGCCGACCGTGGAGGAGGAGAAAGCGAAGAAGGATAAAAAGAAACCGGAGTTTGTAGGACCGCGTGGACACCAGGTTCCCAATCCGTAGACGAAACACGCAGCGAGGCGCAACCGCTCTGCAGATCCTGGTGATTCTTGTGCCCGTGCTGTTCGGGCTGATCGGATTCGCCATCGACCTCGGCATCATCTACGTCGCCAAAGGGGAGCTGAAGACGGCCGCGAACTCCATGGCGCTGGCCGCGGCCGGGCAGTTGATCGGGACCGACGTCGCCACCGGCTCGGCCAGCGCAGCCGCGCTGCTCACCGTTCAGAACGGCGCGAACGTGGGGAATAAATATAATTTCAACGGGCTCGCCATCGGCCAGACCAACGGCACTCTCGAAAGCACTGTGCCTCCGCCCGCTTACTACGCCACTGCGGCATCCGCCATCGCGGCCAGTGCAAATGGGGGCGTGGGCGCCGTCGGAGGATCGCAGGCCAAGTACGTAGTCTCCACCGTCACCGGCCAGATCCCTCTGGTGTTCTGGAATTTTCTGCCCATCGTAACCAGCCGCAACATCACCGTGGTGGCGACCGCGGTCGCGGGCATCAGCGCGCCTCTCTGCACTGCCTGCTCCATCGAACCCTTTGCTGTCGCCGCTATAGATCAGACCGACACCACCGATTTCGGTTACATCCTCAACGAGCTGTACTCGTTCACGTATCTGTGCACCGGCACGCCGGCTCCGCCCATCCTCACCGGCGCGACGCAGCAGATTAACTACGTTCTGCTGAATCGTCTTGACCCCAACGCGGTCGCGTTTCCGTCGGAAGATTCGCAGGTGTTTCGCGACGCCGCCGGAGGGATGCCAGGCAACACCAACAGCGCGGTGGCCTGTTTCTTCGTCAACAATACGGAACCGATCTGGGCCAACGCCGCGCCCGTGGCCTGCTCCGCCGCCGCGCCCGCCGCCGTGGTGACCGACGCGATGTGCGGGCTCGATACGCGATTTGAAGTGCCGACCAACGGGGTTTGCCTGGCCATTACCGGCTTCGATACTCTTTCCACAAGTTATTCGCCCGACACCGATCTGAATACGTACACCACCTACACCGATTACACCGGCGACGGCCGCCGCATCATCACCATCCCGATTGTCGATGCGATTTCCGCCACCGCCAATATGACCGTGCTCGGATTCCGCCAGTTCCTGGTCATGCCCAATTCCGGCGCGACCGCGCTCAGCCCCGCCGATCAGTACGGCCGCTTCATCGCGATGTACATCGGCAGCGTCGCGCCGGTGAAGCAGGGCCGCTTCGACGGATGCCAGCAGACGGCCGGGCCGGGAAAGGTGGTCCTGCACCAATGAAGCGCCGAAAAGGAGGAGCGCTGCTCGAATCCGTCATGCTGCTTCCGCTGCTCCTCAGCCTGCTGATCGGCACCGTCGAGTTGGCGCGCGTTTTCTACACTTATTACACGCTCGAAAAAGTGATGTACGATCTGGCCCGTTATATCGGCACGCAGCAGGGCGTCAATTTTTGCGACCCGGCAGACCCGTCGATCACCGCGGCGGAAAATTACGCGCTCACTGGAGACACCGCTAGCGCGCAGGACCCTGTCGTTCCTAACCTCACGCCCGCGATGTTTCAAATTGCGATCGAGCGGTACGATCCAGCCGCCCAGGCCATGACTCCCTGCGACTGTTCCGCCGCCGGCTGCGACGCGAGCCAGGGAGGCCTGCCACCCGACTTCATCCAGGTTTCGTTGACTGACGGCTATAGCGTGCAGCCTTTTTTCTGGGGCTTTACCATCGATCCGTTTCCGCTGCGGCCCACCGTGACGGTGCCCTATGGAGGTACATAATGTATATCCCCTCTATTACTGTCGGGGTTCTTTGGAACCCGGCACGGAACCCCGACTGTAAAGGAGGGGATAGGCCGGAATCAAGGCGACCTGTCCGCGACCGCAGGAAGCGGTGTTCAAGCGGTCAAGCCCTCGTCGAGTTCGCCCTCGCCTGGGGCACCGTGATTCTGCCGCTGACGTTCATGGTAATCTACACGTCCGAGCTCCTCTGGATCTGGCACAGCGTGGCCGATTTCACCCGCGACGGCGCGCGCTACGCCGCCACCCACTGCTGGCAGGGCGACGGCTCGAACGTCCTTACTTACATGAAGGCCAATATCCCTCTGATGGCGGACCAGATCCAATTTCAGAACGGTCCCGCCGAAATCACAGTCACGTATTTTTCAAGGGACCCCGATTCGGGCGCGCTCCTCCCGTTCTCCTGTAGCGGCGATTGCAGCACCACTTGCATTCCCGACGTCGTCACCGTCGCCGTGACGAATTTTCAATTTTCGACATTCGTAACCACGCTCGGCATCCCTCCCATCAACATCCCCGATTTCCATACGTCGGTCCCCATGGAGAGCGCCGGCTGCGATCCTGAACAGGGCGTCTGTCTCCCATAAAACAACCATGCCGATTTCCCTACTCGTCGCCTCGCCTGACCCGCACTTTCGCGAATCCATTACCGAGAGCCTGCTCAATGTGCCCACCGCGAGAATGATCTCGGAGTATCCGGAGGTCTCGTCGAATCTCTACATCCGCGTCCTGCAAGACCTGGAACGCCATCCCGATGCCGCGCTCATCATCGATCTCGCCAGCGATCCTGAAGGCGCGCTCAAAGTCATGGAGAAGGTGAAGCAGGCCGCGCCCGATCTGTACGTCATCGCGTCGACTTATCATGCCGACGGCGAAACCGTGATTGCCTGCATGCGCGCGGGCGCCAACGAGTATCTGGTGCAGCCGTTGAAGCGCATCGAGTTTCGCGATGCCATGGCGCGCCTCGAACGCACTCCTCGCCGCGCCTCCGTCACCGTCAGCCGGCTCGGGAAAGTGTACAGTTTCCTCGGCGTGAAAGGAGGAGTGGGAACTACCACGCTGGCCGTCAATTTCGCCGGCGTCCTCGCCCAGCGCAAGCAGCAGGTGGTGCTGGTCGACCTCGATTTGACCGCGAACGACTGCGCCATGCAGACCGGCACCTCGCCGCAGCACTCGCTCACCGAGGTGGGCGAAAATCTTTCCCGCATGGACCAGGCGCTGTTCGAAGGCTTCGTCACGCGCGATCCTCTAGGTTTCTTTCTGGTCGGTCCGCCGGACCAGGTGGAGCAGCGCCCTGTCTTCACCGAACCGATGTTCCGCGAGTTCGCGAATTTCCTGGTGGAAAAATACGAATCCGTGGTGATCGACGCCGGCCGCTGGCTCTCCGACGAAGTCGCTCTGGCCGCATTGCAGAGTTCCAGCACCGTGTTCGTCGTGCTGACGCAGGATCTGCCGGCGATTCGCAACGCGCAGCGCTACATCGCGGCGCTGATGCGGCTCGGCTTCAATCGGGATCAGCTCAAGATCGTCGTGAATCGTTATCAGAAAAAGCCCGGTACAGGCATGGCCACCGTCGAACAGATTCACCAGACGCTGAATCAGCCCGTTTTTTATGGGATTCCCGCATCACCCGCCGCGATCGCCGCAGTGAACAAAGGCCGGCCGTTTGTCGCCGACAGGGAAGCTGCGGCCGAGCTTGATCGCGCCTTTCGCGCCTTCGTCGACAAGGCGACCGGCGCCAAGCAGGCGTTGAAGACAGCCTAATTTATGGGATCCCGCATCACACCGCGCATAGGAACCGGAGCCGACCGATGGTTCGGGATTAAATCCCAGATCCATTCGAAGCTGGTCAATTCGCTGACTCCCGACCAGCTCAAAACCCTCAATAAGGAGGGCGTGCGCGACCAGATCGGCAACGTGGTCGAACGCATGATTTCCGACGAAAACGTCCCCATGACCATCGTCGAACGCGATCGTCTGATCGAGGAAATCCTCGACGAAGTCTTCGGCCTGGGTCCCCTGGAACCTCTGCTCAAGGACGCGACCATCAGCGACATCATGGTGAACGGCTTCGACAATATTTACATCGAGCGTTTCGGCAAAGTGATCGAAACCAACGTGCGATTCAAGGATCAGGCACACGTCCGCATGATCATCGACCGCATCGTCTCCAACATCGGCCGCCGCATCGACGATTCCTCACCCATTGTCGACGCGCGCCTCGCCGACGGCTCGCGCATGTGCGCCGTGATTCCGCCCTTGTCGCTGATCGGGCCGGTCCTGTCCATCCGCCGATTCGGCAAAAAACTGCTCACTACCGACGATCTGTTGAAGAACGAATCGTTCACACCGGGCATGCTCGATTTCCTCAGCGGCTGCGTCGAAGCGCGTCTCAACATCGTCGTCTCCGGTGGTTCCGGCGCCGGAAAAACCACGATGCTGAACACTCTCTCGCGCTTCATCCCCGAATCGGAGCGCGTCGTCACCATCGAGGATATCGCCGAGTTGCAGATGCAGCAGGAAAACATCGTGCGCCTGGAAACGCGTCCCATGAACATTGAAGGTGCGGGCGCCATCACGCAGCGCGATCTGGTCATCAACGCGCTCCGCATGCGTCCAGACCGCATCATCGTGGGCGAATGCCGTGGCGCCGAGGCCTTCGATATGATGCAGGCCATGAACACGGGCCACGACGGATCGATGACCACCACGCACGCCAACTCCGCCCGCGACGCTTTCGCGCGCATGGAAACCATGGTCATGATGGCCACAAAAAACGTTCCCGATCATGTGATTCGCCAGATGCTCGCTTCCGCCATTCAGATCGTCGTCCACTGCGCCCGCATGAGCGACGGCACGCGCAAGTTCACCAGCATCAGCGAAGTTGTGGGCGTGGAGAACGACCAGGTCGACATGCAGGACGTCTTCACGCTGGAGCGCACCGGCATCGGCCCGCGTGGAAATATCCTCGGACGGTTCAAGGCCACCGGCGTGCGTCCGCGCGTCCTCGAACGCCTGAAATCATACGGCGTGCACTTGCCCAATTCCATTTTTACCGAAGTGCAGGAGTTGAAAGCGTGATGGCGGGATTCAGCCTCGCTGGCAGGCGAAACCGCCTGCCCCACCTGGGCCTTGGTGGCGCAGGCGGTTCCGCCTGCGTGTGCTCCGCGACCGCAGAGAGCGGGTACTAGATGTTTCTTTTCCTTGCATTCCTGATCTTTACCTGCGCGCTCGGCGCCGCGGCGTACTACGTATGGTATGTCCCTCGGGAGCACGCGCAGGAATTGCTTGCCAGCCGCCTGCGCGAGCTGCGCGTCTCCGGCGGTGCGCGCATTCGAGCCGCGACGGATCTCGTCCGCCGGGAGCAGCGCGGTTCGCTAGCGTTTTTGGGCGATTTTGTTTCTTGGTTGGGCGTCCTACGCCGCTTGCAGCTTTACATCGATCAGGCGAATTTGAAATATCGCGCGGCCGAAGTATTTGCTCTCTGCCTGATTATCGCCGTGGTGGTCTACGTTCTCCTCGGCTTTGCTGGCTTGAGCCTGTTGATCCTCCGGTTGGGCATCGCGCTCGGTCTGGGCGTTCTGCCCGTGGTCTACATCGCCCGTGTGCGAAACCGGCGGCTGCGAAAATTCGAGGAAATGCTGCCGGAGGCGATCGACCTGTTCAATCGCTCCATGAAAGCCGGACACAATATCCATGCGGGCCTGGAGACTATCGCGCAAGAAACGTTCGATCCCGTCCGCATGGAATTTCGAAAAGTGGTCGAGGAACTGGCGCTCGGCTCCCCGATCGATCAGACGCTGCACAGCCTCGGCAACCGCGTCCCCATCATCGATCTGAAATTCTTCGTCACCGGCCTGATTCTGCAACGGCAGACCGGCGCGAACATGGTGCAGGTCCTGGGCGATCTCGCGCTGCTGGTGCGGGAGCGCCTGAATCTTTCCGAGAAAATGAAAGCCGCCACCGCGCAGCAGCGCTTCTCCGCGGGCCTGCTGTGCGCCATGCCCATCGTGGTCGGCATCGGCTTCTGGATTTTGAAACCTGAATATATCCAGTTGCTCTACACCGATGAAACGGGTCAAAAATTCCTGACCTACGCCATCGTTTCCGAGATCGTCGGCATCCTGGTGATCCGCAAAATCGCAAACCCAAAAATCTGATGCTCATTGACGCCACATTTTTCCTTTGGACCTTCGTCACTCTCGTTGCGCTTGCGTGGTCCGGCTACGAATTGTTCCGCGTCAAGGAAGATCCCCTGGGCGATCGTTTGGAGGAGTTGCAGGCCTACGCCATGGCCACGAAGTCCACCGTGGAATCGCGACGCCGCGGCGGCGGAGGATTTCTCAACACGTTTCTGTACTACATCGGCATTTTCCCCGGCGGCGATTCGTGGCTGCACGATACGGAGAAAGAGCTCGCGCAGGCGGGCGTGCGGCGGCGGGAAGGCATCGCGTATTACTCGCTATTCCAGGTGATTTTTCTGCTCTCGCTGGTAATCTTCATGCTCTGGGTGAACCGGAACAACGAGATCGCTCCGAGAATTGGCAGCGTGGTGGCCGCGCTGCTGCTCGGCTGGCTGCTGCCGCAGCAGGTTCTGCATCGGCTTGTGAAACGGTATCGCAACAAGCTGCAAGACGCGCTGCCCGATACCATCGATCTGCTCGGCATCGTGCTTGGCACCGGTCTCGCGCTCGATCAGGCCATGCTCCGCGTCAGCGAGGAGATGGAGTTCATTTATCCTGAACTGGCGGCCGAATTCTACACGGTCGTTTTACAGGTGAAAGCCGGTCAGGAACGCTCCACCGCGTTTAAGCAACTGGTTCGCCGGACTGGAATCGAGGATATCAAATCGCTCTCCGCGATGATCATTCAGAGCGAGCGCTTCGGAACGAGCCTATCGCAGGCGTTGAAAGTTTATGCCGATTCGCTGCGCCAGCGCCGCCGTCTGCGCTCGGAAGCAGCGGTCGCGAAAGCGGGAATCAAGATGCTGTTCCCGATCGTGCTTTTTATTCTGCCCGCTCTGTTCGTGATCACGCTGGTGCCCGGCGTCCTCAGCGTGCTGCACGATTTGAAGCAAGGCTTCGGCCCGCCGCATTAGACACACGTATGCCATCCTTCCGTCTGTCCGCTCCCTGACGGTCGCAGTTCCCCGTGGAACCGCCATGCGTCAGCATGCGGACAGACGCCAAACAATTCGGGGCGCGCCCTGCCGTTTATTCACCCGCAACGGCGTGGGTCACCGCACTGCAGCATGGCGAGAGGAGAGCTTCGAAGACTTGCACCCTCGCGGTAGCGGATCGGGATACGACGAAATGACCGATCTCTTGCTTGCATCGTAGGGCACATGCGAGCTGCCCGGGAAGGGTGAAAACGCAAAGTGGCTGATAAGCCGGGGAATAGAGCCGTTAAAATTTGAGAGAACGATGATCCTTCAGTATGCAGCGATCCATCACGACGTCGAGTCCCGCCGCGCGTGCGGTCGCCGCAGCCTCTTCATCGACCACGCCCTCCTGCATCCAAACCGCCTTCGCCCCGACCCGGATCGCCGACTCCACAACGCCTTGCACGTAGTCGGACCGCCGGAACACGTCCACGATGTCGATCTTTTCGGGAACGTCTTCCAGCCGCGCGTAGGCCTTCTCGCCCAGCACTTCGGTTTCGTTCGGATTCACGGGGATGATGCGATATCCGGCGCGCTGCATGTATTGGGCGACGCCGTGGCTGGGCCGCATTTCATCGCCCGATAATCCCACCACCGCGATGACGCGAGCCGCGCGCAGCAGCTCAGGAATGTTCGTCATTGCTTGTGAGGGGTGCGCTTCTTTTTAGAAAAACGCGAAGAAGGAGCCGGATTGCGCTTCGGAGGAAATTTGGATGCCGCCTTGGGCGGGTACTTTGCTCTCGATTTCGGGGGAAACTTCGAAACCGTCTTCGGCGGGAATTTCGCCGGCGCAGGTTTTACGGCAGCCTTCGCCACCGGCTGAGTTTTCGGCGCGGCGATCGGCCTCGGCACCGGCTTCGCGCTCAGGATTTTTTGAAAATGCTCCACTTCCTGAGGCGTCAGCGATCGATATTTTCCCGGCGGCACATCCAGCTCAAGAAATGCGACCTTCACGCGGCGCAGTTTCTCCACCAACTTCCCGAAGTACGCGAACATCAGGCGGATCTGGTTCTGGCGGCCTTCGGTGATCTTCACTTCGTACCACGGATTGATGCCCGTCTTGATGCACTTGATTTCGGCCGGAGAAGTCCTCCGCCCATGGACCAAAACACCTTCTCGAAAAGCCCGCTCCTGTTCGTCGGTCATTACGCCATTCACCTTGACGACGTAGGTTTTCGTCACGTGGCTGGCCGGAGACGTCAGCTTATGCGCAAAATCCCCGTCATTGGTGAACAGCAGCAGGCCTTCGCTTTGATAATCGAGCCGGCCGACCGGGAACACGCGCTCCCGCACGCCTCGCAACAGATGCATCACCGTTTCGCGGCCTTCCGGATCGGTCACCGTGGTCACGCAGCCCTTCGGCTTGTTCATCGCGAGGTAAATGTGACGCTTCGGCGCATGCAGCAGACGCCCGTCGACCTTGACGTGGTCGACCTCGAAATCCGCCTTTGATCCCAGCTCCGTCACCACCTCGCCGTTCACGGTGACGCGGCCTTCGGTGATCAGCTCCTCGGCTTTGCGCCGGCTGGCGACACCGGCCTGCGAAAGGATTTTCTGTAAGCGTTGCTCAGGCATTCAGCGTGTTTCCGGTTCTTGCGTCTGCGAAGGCAGTTCTTCCGTGCCAGGCGCAGCCGCTTCCAGGCCGGGCGCTGCCGCTTCTGCCACCGGCTCCACGATGGGTTCCAGGGTGGCATCGGCTATGTCCAGCCGTCCCAACTCCTCGAACTCTTTCAGCGTCGGCAACTCCGTCACATCCTTCAATCCGAACTGCACCAGGAATTCTTTGGTCGTCTTGTAGAGAATCGGCTTGCCGACCACGTTCTTCCGCCCCGACTCGGCGATCAGTTTGCGGTCCAGCAGCGTTTTCAGCACGCCGACGCCCTGCACGCCGCGAATTTCCATGATCTCCGGCGTGGTCACCGGCTGCTTGTAGGCGATCACGGCCAGCGTTTCGAGCGCCGCCAACGATAATTTCAGCGGAGGCGTCAGCTTCTTCACGAACGCGCGCACCGCTTCGTGATGCTCCACCTTGGTGGCCATCTTGTAGCCGCCCGCTACTTCGCGCACGGCGAGCCCATGTTCGGGCTTGGCGAACTCCACAACAATCTCGTCCAGCAGCCGCTTGATCTTGTCGATCGGCTGCTGCAGGGCAGCGGCCATCTGCTGGGCCGATAAAGGCTCGTCGGTGATATACACGACGGCCTCCAGAATCGCCTTCAACCGCGCATCGTCGTTGGCCGGCGGACGCTCCTCCGCCAGTTGTGTGACATCCATTTCTTCCACGTGTTTAGTTGTATCCTTCGTCAATCGCGGCCATCTCCTCGCCCGAGGCGAAGGCCGTTTCAAATCCCTTGAGTCGCTTCAGGCCGATCTCACCGAAGCCTTCCTGCTGCACCAGTCCGATGGCCTGTATTTTTACCAGCTCCAGCATCGCCAGGAACAGGCAGATCATCGCCCGGCGGCTGCGCTGGCGCTCGAACAGCTCGCGCGCCGAAACGCTCTCGCCACGCTCGTTTTCGAACACATTGTGCAGATACCGGATCATATCCGGCACCGACACGTCTTCTTTATCGATCTCGTAGGTGGGCCGGTTCTTGATCCGCTCCAGCACGCCCTGGAACGTCTTCACCAGGTCGAACAGCGTCACGGCGAGCCCCGGATCGCCGTCTTCAGAACGAAACTGCTCGATCTGCGGATTGGACCATACCGCTTCCTCCACCACCCGCTTTTGATGCAGCATTTCCGCGGCGCTTTTGAACCGTTCATGCTCCAGCAGCCGGTCCACCAGTTCCTGCCGCGGATCCTCTTCCGGAATCAGC
>OCZT010001004.1_pt1 | contig 29005 bp, 25 predicted proteins | sample 1539031 | NCBI WGS metagenome assembly OCZT01 (sample SAMEA3539308, study PRJEB22396) | soil metagenome | biome: tundra; feature: field; material: soil | place: USA | collected 2010-05 | depth 0.15 m | reverse complement strand
AGCCCGGCGGGCAGCTTGCCATCACCACGCTGGTGGAGAATTTTCCGGGATTTCCAGACGGCATCCAGGGGCCGGAACTCATCGAGAACATGCGTAAGCAGGCCGCGCGTTTTGGCGCCGAGTTTCTCGCTGGACATGTGGCTGCGGTGGACCTCAGCCAAAAGGGCCCTGCCGGCAGCAAGAAACCGATCGAGGTGAACTTAGGCCGCGAGAGGTTGTTGACCCGTACCCTCATCATTGCCAGCGGCGCTTCGGCGCGTTGGCTGGGACTCCCCAACGAGCAGGCACTCATCGGCCACGGCGTTTCCTCTTGCGCTACCTGCGATGGGTTTTTCTTCTCGGGCAAGGAGATCGCCGTCATCGGGGGCGGCGACTCGGCCATGGAAGAGGCCTTGTTCCTGACCCGCTTCGCGACCAAAGTCACTGTTATTCATCGCCGCGGCGGTTTCCGGGCCTCCAAGATCATGCTTGACCGCGCCCGCAAGCATGAGCAGATCGAGTTCCTCACCGACACCGTTGTCGATGACGTCTTCGACGTGAACAAGAAGGAAGTTACTGGCCTGCGGCTGCGCAACCTGAAGACTGGCGAACAGTGGGAACTTCCGGTCAGCGCCATGTTCCTGGGCATCGGGCACACACCAAACGCACAATTCGTGGGTGGGCAACTGGCTCGCGATGGCGACGGGTATCTCATCCCCGACGGGTACGTCTGTTCTCGGGCGCTTGGTGTATTCATCAGCGGCGACGTGGCCGACCGCCATTATCGGCAGGCGGTTACGGCTGCGGGAACGGGATGCATGGCCGCTCTCGAAGCCGAAAAGTATCTGGAAGAGATCGGGAAGTAGAAACGGGACGTTCGGGTAGCGCGGGCCTTCGGAGCGTAGGTGAGAAGCAAACTTGGCATTTGCCAGTGGACTTGATGGGTGAAAATCCAGCGCCGTAGGCGCGGCACAGTTTAGCCCAACGCGGAGCTGCAGGCGGAGTGCTGGGTAGAGTAAGAAATGAATCCGAGTCCCGTAGGGACGGCAGGGTTCTCACACGGAGTCTTTAGTGTGGTCCTCCCAAGAGGAAATTGCTTCGCGGCGACGGATGAGATAGGCGACGAATCCCTACATTTGTACGAACGCTGGACAACATGGCAAAGCCACCCTCCGACGAGTTCCTCCGCGCTGAACAGGCGGCACAGTTCACCCTTGAGCGCGCCAGTCTGCGTCCGCGTATCGGCGTGGTACTGGGATCGGGACTCGGCGCCGTCGCCGATGACCTAAGAGACGCGGTCCGCATCCCTTACGAAGAAATTCCACATTTTCCGAAGAGCACGGCCGAAGGTCATGCGGGCGTACTCGTTCTTGGGATGATCGACAACATTCCCTTGGTGGTGATGCAAGGTCGCCCGCACCTCTACGAAGGCTATTCGCCCGGCCAGGTTGTTCTTCCAGTGCGTGCTTTAGGGCGCATGGGAGTGCGCGCCCTGGTGCTGACGAATGCCGCAGGCGGAATCAGCGCCGAATACGGCCGCGGCGCGCTTGTGGTCCTTCGCGACCATATCAATCTTCAAGGACAAAACCCGCTCATGGGTCCGAACGACGAGCGTCTTGGCTTGCGCCATCCCGACATGACGGAGGCTTACAACTCACAATTCCGGCAGTTCGTGCGCGAGGAAACGGAGCGATTGGGCGGAGGCGTCTTCGAGGGCGTGTATGCGGCGGTGTCCGGACCTAACTTTGAGACTCCGGCGGAGATCCGATTTTTGCGCACCATCGGCGCCGACCTGGTCGGCATGTCAACCGTGCCCGAAGTGATCGCGGCGCGGCACATGGGTATCGAAGTCCTCGCAATCTCCTGCGTGACCAACATGGCGGCCGGCATGACCGGCGAAAAGATCACGGCAGAGGAAGTGCTGGAAACCGGCGAACGCCTGAGCGGCAAGTTCCTTGCGCTATTGCGCGCGGTGTTGCCCAGGATCGACGGTTATCTGGAGAGCCACTAATCCTGATCGACGTTATCGTCACTGGGAACCTCTGCGCTAAACTGGGCGTGGGGATGAAAAGTTTTCTTATCTGTCATTCTGAGTGACGAGTCCGGTCGCCGTGGCGACTGGGCGAGGAGTCGAAGGCCCCCTATGGGAGGAAGAATCCGTCGGCTATAGGGGTCCTTCGACTCCGCACGAGCAAAAGAGGCTCGTGCTGCGCTCAGGATGACAATTGTTACTACGCTACAGCTACTCTGAATTTTCTATAATTTGCACATGCCTGCGGAAATATATCTCATTGGCATTGCCGGCCCTTCGGGCGCGGGAAAAACGTACCTGGCGACGCATCTTGCCGCTGCACTGCATGCCAGCGTGCTGGCGCTTGACCGCTACTATCGGGACCTCTCGCATCTGCCCCTGGGGGAACGAGCGCGGATAAATTTCGACGCGCCCCAATCTCTCGATCACGAACTCATCGTCGAGCAAGTTGCTGGCTTGCGCAATAACGAAACGGTGCATCTGCCGGTGTACGACTTTGCCACCCATACGCGGACGCGGAGGACCGAAGTGCTGCGGCCGGCGGAGGTCGTTATTGTCGAGGGACTCTTTACTTTGCATTGGCCTAGTCTGCGCGAGTTTCTGGGCACCAAAGTTTTCGTCGACCTGAATGATGAGGTCTGCCTGACGCGGCGCCAGGCGCGCGATGTACGCGAGCGCGGCCGCACTCCGGAGTCCGTCGTGGAGCAATATGCCGCGATCGTCGCTCCCATGGCGCAGCGCTACGTGCGTCCCACCATCGTCCATGCCGATATCGTGGTCTCCGGGACTGAGCCCATTGCCCGTGGTGTCTCCCGCGTTCTGGCGCACTGCCAGCAGCAAATTGCCGACGCCCAGGCGCACGTAGCGGCTGGTCAAGCGCAGCGATAAGCCGTGCCCGCAATGACGAGGAACGAATGAAGATCCGCAGCATCTGCGTCGCTCTTTTGTTGCTGTGCCTGGGGAGCCTGCCCTCTACTGCTCAATCATCTGCTCAGGATAAGGAAATACAACTGCCCTCTAGCAAGTTGCTGCTGTTGCCTGCGCCGGGAGGGCCGCGGCGCACCAATAGTTTCCCCACGGCGGTGGCGCTCAGTCCGGATGGGAAGTACCTTGCCATTCTCAATAATGGCTACGGGACAGCCGAGTCCAAGTTTCAACAGTCGATTGCCTTGCTGGACTTGGCGAGCAATCAACTGCGGGACTTTCCCGACCCGCGCCTCGCGCTTCATGCCAAGCAATCGTATTTCCTTGGTTTGGCTTGGAGCAGCGACGGCGCCAATCTTTACGCCTCAATGGCGTCGCTGACCGACCCTGACGGCAAGAATCCCGGCGATACGGGCAACGGAGTTGCCGTGTACCGCTTGCAGAACGGCACGCTGTTGGCGGACCGTTTTCTGAAGCTACCTCGGGCGCCGCTCGGCCATGGCAAACGATTTACCTACAATCCCAAAAGTGTTGCGCCTGGCGCTGCCAATCCGTATCCCGCCGGACTGGCGGTAGCGAAGCGCGAAAGCGGCGATGCGCTGCTGATCGCGGAGAACCTTGCGGACGATGTGGTGTTGCTGGACGCGCGCAGCGGCAAGGTGTTGCAGCGCTTCGATCTGGGCCGTGGCAAGTATGTTCCTGCGGCCTTTCCGTACGGCGTTGTGGTGAGCGCCGACGGCAGCCGGGGCTGGTGTTCGTTATGGAATGCATCGCAAGTCGCAGAGCTGGATCTGCGCTCTGGCAAAGTTGTACGGCAGATCGCGCTGCTGCCTGGGAAGGCCGATATCGATGCGTCGTCTCATCCGACAGCGCTCCTGTTGAGTCCGGACCAGCGCCATCTCTACGTGACGCTCTCCAACCGCGATGTTGTTGCAGTCGTGTCAACCGCAGATGGCCAGGTTGAGCGTTATCTCAGCACCAGCTTGCCCGGGCAGACCTATGGAGGCAGCTATCCCGACGCGCTCGCGCAGTCAGCGGACGGAAGCAAGTTGTACGTCGCGGATGCCTCCGCCGACGCCATTGCGGTGTTCGATATGGAAGAGCAAGGCACCCGGCCAGAAGCCGGCTCGCGTGGCAACGCCACGACGGATGCGCCTCTAAAGGACAGCCCTGCTCATGCACAGAGCGCTGCCTATTTCATTCCCTCCGAGTGGTATCCAACGGCTGTAGCGGTCCACGGTGGCGAGTTGCTGATTGCGAGCGGGAAAGGGAAGGGAACCGGCCCGAATGCCGGTTGGACGGCTGACCCCAATCGTCCGGGAAAGCACCGGCATCCCTACATCGCGACCATGATTCGAGGCTCGATCGCGCGGGTGTCGCTGGCTGAGGCGGAAAGTAAGCGCGACAAACTCACCCAGGAATCCGTTCGCAGCAACCAGATGGAAGGCCGCACCGGCGAGATCACTTTTCAGCGCGGCGAAAATCCGATTCATCACGTGATTTACGTGATTAAGGAAAATCGCACCTACGATCAGCTTTTTGGCGACATCCCAGAGGCGAACGGCGATCCCGCGCTGGTCATGTACGGGGAAGACATCACTCCAAACCAGCATAAGCTGGCCCGGCAATTCGGAATTCTCGACAACTTCTACGATAGCGGCGAGGTCTCCGGTGACGGGCACGTGTGGTCCACCGCGGCCATTACCAGCGACTACACGGAGAAGACCTGGGAGATTAACTATCGCAGCAAAGAACGGCGTTACGACTATGAGGGGTACGTCGGCGATTCGAACCCCATGACGATTGGCATCCCCGATGTGAACGAGCCGGGAACCGGTTACTTATGGGGCAACCTGGCGCGGCACAGCCTGACTTACCGTAACTATGGCGAATATGTGAACACCTGGTGGTGCGAAGACGTCGCCCAGAACAGCCCGGCAGCGAACGGCGCGGAAGCCGAACATAAACCCGATTGCACGCGCAAGGCCGTAGAACCCGGAGAAGATTTGCCCGAGAAGCTGGGTGGAGGCAAGAGCCCCTACCAATATAAGATTCCGCTGATCGCCTATGACGCGGCCAACAAACCGGAGTTGCGCGGCCACTTCGATCCGAACTTTGCGGACTTCAACGTAAGTTATCCCGACCAGTTCCGCGCCGACGAGTTTCTGCGAGAGTTTGGGGCTTTTGTGCACGCTCGCGAAAGTGGCAAGGGTGAGCAGTTGCCGAATTTCGTATTGCTGCGCCTGCCAGACGATCACACCGCTGGCACGCGCCCCGGGTCGCCCACGCCGAACGCATCAGTCGCTGACAACGACCTGGCGGTGGGCCGCGTTGTGGAAGCCGTTTCCAGCAGCCCCTATTGGGGAGACACGACGATCTTCATCCTGGAGGATGACGCGCAAGACGGCGCCGATCACGTGGACGCGCATCGCAGCATCGCCCTGGTAATCAGCAAGTATTCACCGGGTACGCCACAGCAACCTTCTGTGGACCATCGGTTCTATACCACGGTCAACATGATCCATACGATGGAGGCACTGCTGGGACTTCCACCCATGAACAACAACGACGCGTATGCCGCCGTCATGGCGCCCTCGTTCACTGGGACGGGAGAGCAGTTGCCCTTCAAAGCCGACTATCGCAATCGTGACAACGGGATGATCTATCAGGCGAATGCGGCAAGCGCTCCCGGAGCCAAGCAGTCAGCGAAGCTCAACTTCTCGGTTGCCGATGCCGCGGACACCAGCGTGCTCAATGCCATCTTGTGGAGGGCGGCCAAGGGCCGGGTTCCGATGCCCACCCCGCGCCACACCGTGTTTCCAGCGGGAACTGACGACGAGCCCGAAAAGTAGAGGAGGCCGGATTGCGCCAGCGTGTGCATGCTCGATTTCGGGCCACCCTAAGGATCAACCGCTGACCTCTCCCGTCAGCCAAGCCAAATAATCCTCGCTGCCGCCGTGCACCGCTAACTCGACGCATTCGGGCAAATCGTAAGGGTGCAGTTCCTTGAAGGTCGCGTGCAGTTGCGCGGCGTGTTCAGCAGTTGTCTTGATCACCAACAGGTACTCCTGCTCGTTGGAGATTTTTTGTTTCCATCGGTACACCGAGCGGATCGGTCCGACGATGTTGACACAGGCCGCCAATCTGCGCTCCACCAACTGTAAAGCAAGTTTCTCGGCGTCTTGCTTCTGCCCGATCGTAGTCAGCACAATGCGCGCAGTCGTCATCGAGCACCCCCCGTGGATATTTTGGGTTCAGACTGTACCACGGCAAGGAGCGGGAGCGCGGGGCGGTCAAGATTTGGGTCAACCATTACTCAACGATTTGCCGAAGTTGGTTCCTTTTACGCTTTCCACAGAACTTCCACTTGACGGCCGAGGTCATGCGGAAGTCCACTAGAAAGTTGGTGTGGTGTCAACCGAAGCTTGCCGGGCGGGAGAAGTCGAGGGATGCCGGCGGGCACGGGTCTTCGAGCAGGGAAATGGTGCTGACAATTCGTATTGCCGGAGATTGGTTCTATCGCACGCGCCGCGTGCTGGCGACGCTATGCATTGGCGTGCTCGCCGTTTTCATTGGCTACAAGGTGATCTTCGGCGCCAACGGCATGAAGGTTTATGAAGGCAAGCGAGCGGAAGCCGTCCGGCTTCAACAGCAGATTGACGACGAGAAGATAAAGAGCGAGCAACTGCAGCACCAGGTCGATAGCCTGCAACGGGAAGATCCCAACGCCATCGAGAAAGAAGCGCGCGAGCAACTGGGGTACGTTAAGCCCGGCGAGGTCGTACTGGTCGAGCCGCAGTCCAAAACTGATGCCCGGCGCGCCCCCAGTGTGGCCGAAAATAGCGACCATAAATAGCAGATCCCTCCCTCGGGCGCAGCGGAGACCGCTGCCGTCCCTGACCGGCGGCTCTCGCTTCTGCGTTTCGCGCGGCGACGGTTTTTTCGCGCAAAGCCCTTTTGTGGAATAAACTTGTCGGCAGCAAATCTGTGGGGACTTCTGCCTCGTACCTTGATGGGGTAGAAGTGCGGGCGGGAGTGCGAAGGGGTCTTGCCTTCATGGGTAGCGACCTGGGCTATTGCCTGAAATGGATTTGCATTTCACCGCTTTATCAACATGATCGGCCGCCTGGCGGCAATTTCAAGAGGAGATTCAACGATGACGAAAAAAGTGCTATTGGTAATCGGGCTCTATTTGTGCAGCATGACCGTGCTGGCAGTCGCGAAGGACATGAGCTGGAGCGGCTGGGTCAGCGATTCCAAGTGTGGTGTGAAGGGCGCAAATGCGGAACACGCGGCATGCGCCAAGAAGTGCATCGCAGCAGGCGAGAAGCCGGTGTTAGTGACCGACAAGGACCAAAAGGTTGTCAGTATCGATAACCCCGATGCGCTTGCCGGACATGAAGGGCATCACGTGGAAGTGATGGGTAAAATGACCGACAGCGGCACGCTTCATGTCGACAAGGTGAAGATGCTGGCGCAAAAAGGCGGGACCGGTGGCGCCATGAACGACATGCAGCACTGAGTTCTGCAAAGGCTACAACAAAGCGGCCGGCAGACGACGCCGCCTTGTGATGCTGACGAACCCCGCCATTGTGGGCGGGGTTCGTACTGTTGTCGCCGGTTTGTGGCGCCAGCGAAGCCACAAGAATCGTTTGTTGAAGACCACGAACCTGCCGGTGTTAAAGTTTCGATACCCACTAGAGACCGCATTAGGGTAGACTCCAAGGACGACTTCGACCTAAAGGCATTAGGAGACCGCCGAGCCGTAGCTCCTCCGCCTGATAAGAAGCACTGGTTGAGGTTTGTCCACGTCAGAGAAGGCAAGCAAGGGGTGCAAGCTCTCACTCCTTGGAACCCGGGCAGAGCACGATTCCAGAGGCCCTTGACGGCCGCGAAAGAAACGCATGGAGAGGCACGCGAAATGACTATGACGAACCGCCACAGTGGACGGATTTCAACAATGCACAATACGGTGATTCGGTTCGCCATCGGCGCAATCGTCGTGATCGTCGCCTCGCTCGCCGGGCGGGCGCCTGCGATGGCTCAAACCTCGGATACGAACTCGCCTCCACCCTCCTCGAACACCCAGTCGCAGACGTTGGCCCCGACGGCTGGGAAGAACGAGCAGCCAGGGGAAGCTAAGGTGGTCAATAAGCCCTCCTTTTTCTTTCCTGACCTCGCCTACAACGGCAAACCGCTGACCTCCGGCGGGAAGTTCCGTCTGGCTATCCTCAACAGCGTTTCTCCCGCTGCGTTTTTGGGTTCAGGTTTCGCCGCAGGCATTGGACAAGCGGCAGATAGCCCCGCGGGCTATGGTCAAGGCGCCGAAGGCTATGGCAAGCGATTTGGGGCTTCCATGGCGACCGGAGCCAGTACGAATCTGATTGGCACCTATTTCCTGTCATCCGTAATGCACGATGATCCACGTTATTTCGTGATGGGAGATGGAAGCTTGAAGCAAAGCATTAAGTATGCCCTTCGGCGGGTCGTGATCGTCCGGAAAGATGACGGAGGAGAAGCCTTCAACTGGCCCGGAGTCATGGCGCCCTTGGCGGCAGCGGGGTTAGCCAACACATATATGCCGGACGCTCAAAGAACCGTGAGCTACACGTTTGAGAGCTATGGTTGGTACCTTGCTGGTTCGGCGGGGGTGAACCTGCTGAAGGAGTACTGGCCGACTATTACCCGGAAGATTCTGGTGCCGATGGGAATGAGCCACGATCCAAACAAGCCTTGATGAATTTGGCGTGGCGCCGCCTTAACCGCAAGCCATTGGCGTGCCCAGTGTGAGCGCGATCTCCGTGACTTTGATTCCTGTGACCAAGTGCGTGTGAGCACTCACTTTGGTCGGATTTGCTGGTCGTGCCGCGCGCAACTATCACGACGTAACTTGATGGAATGAAGCCGGTTGCAACGGGTGCAAGTGATGAGCAATATTCCAACTTTTTTTGCTTGACCCGGACAGAACTGTTGTCCTACCCTTATGCTCAACTAATCGCTCCCACAGTGTAAGTAGCCGCTCACTGTCTCACTCTTCTGGGCAGTCCTGCCTCTCCTTGGGGCAGGGGAGTCTTTTTAGAACTGCATTTTGCGCCGTGCGGGGGGTGGGCGGGCTTTTTCGGTTTCATGCCTTGAGTGGATCCGCAAGGCCGTGCGGATTCAGCTTGCGAAATGAGGACAACGAAGCTATGTATGTGGTCAACGAACACATGCCAGGGGAGTTGGGTGCAGGTATGTCTCTGTCGGGGGCATTGGTCGCTTCGACTAGGGAGTCGCCGAAGTGGTTTGCCGTGTATACGACTCCCCGTCACGAAAAGGCGGTAGCCAGGCACCTCGAATTCCGAGAGATCGAGTCGTTCCTGCCTCTCTACATGGAGATGCACCGCTGGAAGAACGGTTGTCGGGTCAACGTGGAACAGCCTCTGTTTCCCGGGTACATCTTCGCACGAATCGGACGCAGTGACTCGACCCAGGTGCTCTCCGTACCCGGAGTGCTGTTGATCGTGGGTTCCGGGCGTCAGCCACAGGCTCTGCCGGACTTCGAGATCGAGGCGTTGCGTTCGGGCCTTCACCTCCGCAAATTTGAGCCACACCCCTACTTGGTTGTGGGCGAGAAAGCCCGCATTAGGTCGGGATCATTGGCCGGCATGGTGGGTGTTTTAGCCCGCAAAAAGAATAGCTTACGAGTTGTGCTCACGCTGGAACTGATTATGCGCAGTGTGGCCGTGGAAGTGGATGCCGATGAACTGGAGCGGGTCAGCGCCTAGTTGCAGTTCCCCCAAGGACGACCGGAAGCTGAGGAGCAACATTTTGTGTGCAAGACTGCCAGCACGAGCATCACGGAGGTACGTATTGTTGAAGCCTCGCTCCAGCTTTTTTTACGTCAAGGCTACAAGGGCACGAGCACCAGGGAGATTGCGAACCTGGCCGACGTAAGCGAGGCGACAGTGTTCCGTTATTTCGCCCGAAAGGCGGACCTGTTCTGGGCTGCAGCCGAATCGAGACTCAATCGCCTGAAATTGGGGAGAGAACTTCAAAACGGGCTGGCGAAGGATGGCGATCCGGGGCTCATTGTGCCCATGATCGTAGGATTTCTGGTTGATGCCATGATGCAGCAGCCGCAATTGATGCGGCTGTTGTACGTCGCGGCGTTTGAACTGCCGGGATCGGAGCGCATGTTCCGTGAGCATCTCGGCCCAATCTTCGATGCCTTGAATGCTTATTTTGTGCGCTGCGCAGCCAAGGGCATGACTCATGATTTCGAACCCACCATCGCAACGCTCGGTATGGCAGCGGCTGTCAGCACCCATTACGCCCTGCACCACATGTTTGCCGGCAACGTTTTGTCTTGGAATGGCGAGGAGACCGCACAAGCCTACGCACGATTCTGGGTAAAAGCCGTCCGCTAATACGCGTCGCGGAGGCAACGGGCACACTGATTTCGTCGTTGTTATTTATTAGCCGGGGTCTGCTCGCCGCCACCTTGCAGTGACCGGGTGAGATTTCCGGATTGGAAACCTCCGCTTTAGTGGTAGAATCGCGCCGCACGGACCCTCCGTAGCAAATCTCAAGGTTTGGCCGATTGCGCCACGCACAGTTGCGTTCAGCCAGGATCGATTAGGGGACGTATTCTGTGTCGGCATGAGGAACAGCATTTCAGAGGCAGGGAGACTGGTCATGAAACGAATCTTCTTGGTGATACTGGTTGTAGCGACATTTCTTGTGGCCGGCGCCATCGCGCAGACCGCCGATGCCCCGCAGGCGACGCACGCGCGTAGGAAGCTGATCGCTATCTTCGATTTCGACTATGCGACGGTGCAGACCGCTTCGCAGGCGGTCTTCGGCAGCAATGTCGACATCGGCAAAGGTATCGCGGACCTGCTGGTGAGGAACTTGGTTAAGGACGGCACCTACCGCGTAGTCGAACGCAAAGCCATGGACAAGATATTGGGGGAGCAGAACTTCTCCAATAGCGATCGCGCCAATTCGAACTCGGCTGCGAAAATCGGAAAGATCCTGGGCGTGGATGCCATTGTCGTCGGCAGCATTACCCAATTCGGAAACGACACTAAGAATACGAATGTCGGCGGCGGTGGCGGCGGCTGGCCTGGATATGGTCTTGGTGGCTTCAGCCACAAGAAGAGCAAGGCCGTGGTCGTTGTGGACGCGCGTCTGGTGAACATCGACACGGCGGAAATCATGGGCGTGGCCACTGGCAAAGGTGAGTCCTCCCGCGAAAGCACCTCTTTGTTGGGCGGCGGGAGCAATTGGCATGGTTGGGGTGGTGGCGCCGTGGACTTCGGCAGCAGCGACTTCCAGCAGACCATTATCGGCGAGGCCGTGAACGCGGCGGTCACCCAAATGAGCGGCGAACTGGTGGCCGACAACTCCAAACTGGAAGCCCGCACGATTACCGTGGAAGGTTTGGTCGCCGCCGTGGATGGAGGCCAGGTCGTACTCAATGTCGGGTCGAAGGCCGGCCTGAAGGTTGGCGATCAGCTTACCGTACAGAGGGTGACGAAAGAGATCAAGGATCCGTCGACCGGCCAGGTAATACGTCGCCTGACGGCCCCCGTGGGCGTGATTCGTCTGACCGACGTGGATGAGATCTCCGCGGTGGGTACACCAGTTTCTGGTTCCGGTTTTAAGGTGGGCGACGCAGTTAAGACGATAACGCAGTAGGCCGAAAGACAGAGGACGCACGCGTCTGCTGCAAGAGCAGCTCACCAGGCTGGGCTGAAGAGGCTGCTGAAAAAGCGACGTTTGGGTTCGCGAAGAAAACGACGTTCGGGTAGTGCGGACCTTCAGGTTAGCGTTAAAACCGACTGCACATTTTTAGCTTCAGGCACTGAGGCCGTTGACCTCAGTGCCTGAAGCGTTTTTTCTTGCTGCCGTGGACGCTGGCCTGAAGAGCGTGTGGAGAACCAAACGTGGTATTTGTCAGCGGATTGGATGGGCGAAAATCCAGCGCCGTAGGCGCGGCTCAGTTTAGCCCAGCACGGAGCCGCAGGCGGAGTGCTGGGTAGTGTGGGAAATAGATCCGAGTCCCTTTAGGGACGGCACAGTTCTCACACGCCCTCTTTAAGCCCCAAGTTTTCCGATCCCGCGTGACCAAAGCCAAATTCTTCCCAGAGCGCTGAAGCGCTCCTCCCACCAAGAAGTACGTCCCACGGCTTATGCTCTGAGGTTCTTAGCAAACTGTTTAGCCTCTGAAGTACCTCGAACCGGGAGCCAGTTTCCACTCAACCTACTTCTGTCCCACCACAACGCTAAAAAAATCAGGCATCAGTTCGTGTTTCTCGCTGGAGGCGAAGCCGGTGTTGTGCAGCATCTGCCGATACTCGGGATAGGTGTAGGCATCGCCGCCGGGCGTGGAGACCAACATGCTCAGCGCAAACTCCACCGGTCGCGGTGGAGATACCCGGTCCTCGTTGGGTATCATCTGCACGATCACAGCGCGGCCATCCCGCTTGAGCGCGGTATGCACCTTGCGTAGCAGCTTCTCGCATGTGGGTGGATCGAAGTGGCTCAGGAAGTTAGGCATGAGTACGAGGTCGTAGCCGCTGCCGTATTCCACGTCAAACGCGCTGCCTGGGAGGATGTGAAAGCGGTCTTTGACCCCGGCAATAGCGGCGTTTTCCTGCGCGACCTGCAAAACGTTGGGCCAATCTACGGCCCACACCTCGCAGTTCGGATTGTGGCGGGCGATCGCGATGCCGTAGAGGCCGTGCCCCGCAGCAAGGTCAAGAATTTTTGACACGTGGTTTTCGTTGGCGTTTAGATACTTGGCCAGAAGCTCGGCTGGCATCGCCATCATGGGAGCCATGCTACGCGCGAACTCGACCCAGACCGGGTGCTCGGGAGCCACCGTGCCAGAGTCGATGTCGGCTGTGCCACCCTTGCGAACGGCCGCTGCAAGGTCCTTCCATCGCTCGGTGGTCATGGGCGAGAGTAAGTATCCGATGGCGCCGCCAAGGTAGGCGGGGGAACGACGGTCGAGAAAAACGGCTGAATCTGGCGTCAGGCTGTAACGGTTCGACTCCTTGGTGAGAAAGCCGATGACGACCAGGAAATCGCACAGCATGCGGACGCCGCGTTCCGAAGCATCGCAGCGGCGCGCGATGGTCTCGGCTGTCTGGTTGCCTTCAGCAATGGCAGTGAATAGTTCCAACTCGATCGCGGCCTTCAGGGCTTCCGTGCGGTGATAGGCGTTGACGGTGGAGAAAAATAGCTCTGGCGAGGGTTGTGGATTGGGCGCGTGTGACACCATGGTCGGCCTCCGGTGTTCAAATCATCTGCGTAAATATGCCAGCAGAGATTCTTCACATTAACAGGCGTGAGCGCAAGCGGGCGGCAGTTGACTGTGTCGGGTGGGGACTACGGCTTACGAGGCTGCTGAAAAAGCCGGTTTCAGCGGGTGTTTTGAAGAGGCGCGCCTTTAGAGCCTGCCCTGAGCCTGCCGAAGGGTGCGCCGCCAAGCTTTTTGTTTTTGTCATCACGAGCGGGCTTCAGCCCGCGAGGGATCTGCTCTTGCGACTTTTTCAGCAGCCTATTCAGCCGTAGTCCCTTCAAAGCAGCTTCGCGTATCACCGTGCGGGCAGAGGATGAGCACAATTGTCGAAAGCTGGCTGATTTGCCAGGGGGATTGTCCCGCTTCTGTATAATCCTTCCTCTCATGCGCAACTTCTTCGCGCGGCGCACCTCTTGGAACTTGACTACCAACCGCTACACCGAGGCGCTGGAGGCGCATCGGCGAGCTGGCAGGGCGGTGCTTGACTTGACCGCTTCCAATCCCACCACCATTGGTCTGCGTTATCGCGGGGAAGAACTGCTGAAGGCGCTGCTGCACCGCGAAGCACTCACCTATGAGCCGCAAGCGAAGGGGCTGCTGGCTGCGCGTGAGGCCGTATCAGCCTACTACGCAGCGCGCGGAAGTCATGTCTCGCCCGACAATCTCATCCTGACCACCAGCACCAGCGAGGCATATTCGTTCCTTTTCCGGTTGCTGTGCGATCCGGGAGACACGGTGCTGGTCCCGGCCCCGAGCTACCCGCTTTTCGATTTCCTCGCCGATCTCCACGACGTGAAGCTCGAACCTTACGAGCTGGTGTATGACCAGGGATGGCAAATCGATGTGCACTCGGCGCAGACCGCGATCGAGCGCGCGCGCTGCGCAGGTTCGCGTTGCCGGGCCGTGCTGGCCGTGCACCCCAATAACCCGACCGGTTCATTCGTGAAGCCGCCCGAGGCTGAGGTATTGAATCGCCTTTGTGCGGCCAACGAAATGGCCATCGTCGCCGATGAAGTGTTCCTCGATTACGCGCTGGCGAAAGATCCGCCGCTCACCTTTTCGTCGAACCCTAGCGTGCTGACCTTCACGCTCAGCGGGTTATCGAAAATTTCCGGCCTGCCGCAGATGAAAATCGCATGGATTGCGGCGAGCGGCCCGCCGCCGCTTCTGTCGGATGCGATGAACCGGCTGGAAGTCATCGCCGATACCTACCTATCCATGAATGCGCCACTGCAGTGGGCGGTTCCGGTCATGCTGGAGGAACGGCACAGCATTCAGAGCCAACTGCTGCAACGTACGGTTGCCAATCTCGCTCAGCTTGATTCTCAACTGGCCTCGCAAACCTTCTGTCGCCGGCTGGAAGTCGAGGGTGGATGGTATGCCGTATTGCGGGTCCCGGTAGCGGGCTCCGACGAGGAACTTGCTATCGCGTTGCTGCGGGAAACCGGGGTGCTGGTGCAGCCGGGCCATTTTTATGACTTTGCATCGGACGGATATCTGGTGATTAGCCTCATTACGCCCAGCGACGAGTTTGCCGAAGGAATTCGGCGTTTGCTGAGATTTATTGCTGAGCTTCATTCGTAAGGGTAGTACGGGAACTTCAGGCCCGCGTCCAGGAACAGGAAGAAAAAACGCTTCATCCCCTGCGGTCGTGGACCTCAGGGGATGAAGCCAGGAATTGTGCGGGCGGTCTTAACGCGGGCCTGAAGAGGGTGTGGGAGAACTGTGCCGTCCCTAAAGGGACTCGGATCTATTTCCACTTTACCCAGCACTCCGCCTGCGGCTCCGTGCTGGGCTAAACTGAGCCGCGCCTACGGCGCTGGACTTTCCGCTAGGAAATTCCACTCGCAAATACGAAGTTTGGTTCTCACACCCACTCTGAAGGCCCGCACTACCCAAGCTGCAACCACTCTAGAATTACCCTAGTAGTCCAAGTGCAACGACTTGCAGCCCGGGTGTCTCGCGTTGGCGGAAGAACAATTCCAGTAAAACATCCGTCCATTTTGGGATGACGGACGTTATAATTACAGAACCGTGCTCAAGTACTCGATCGTTGTTCCATTTCATAACGAAGAAGAGAACGTAACCGAACTCTATGATCGGCTCAAAGTGGTGATGGAAGCCGCGGGCGAACCGTTTGAGCTGGTATTCGTGGATGATGGCAGCCGCGATCATACGTTCTGGATGTTGCAGCAGATCGCAGCGGTGGACCGCCGCGTGGTTGTGGTGAAACTGCGCCGCAACTTCGGGCAAACCTCGGCGCTGGCTGCGGGTTTCGATCACTCCGAAGGCGAGTACGTGATTGCCATGGACGGCGATCTGCAGCACGATCCGCATGACATTCCGCTGTTTTTGCAAAAGCTGCGCGAGGGCTACGACATCGTCAGCGGATGGCGCAAGCAGCGCATTGACAACTTTGTGATGCGGCGTGTTCCCTCCAAGATCGCCAACTGGCTGATGGCCAAGTTGAGCGGGGTTGATTTGCACGATTTCGGTACCACCTTCAAGGCTTATCGTCGCGAGGTGGTGCAGGAAATTCCGCTCTACGGGGAATTGCATCGATTTATTCCGGCGCTGGCGTCGGCTTACGGCGCCACCATCTGCGAGATCCCCATCCGCAATGTCAACCGCGAACGCGGCGAGTCGCATTACGGCATCTCGCGTACCTTCCGCGTGTTCTTCGATCTCATCACCATCCGTTTTTTGCTGAAGTACATGGCTCGGCCGCTGCACTTTTTCGGCACCGTCGGAGCCCTGAGTTCGCTGGCCGGCATGCTGATTGCATTATGGATGGTCTTTGAGAAGTTCGTGCGTGGCGTGCACGTCATGGACGAACATGGGCCGCTGCTCGTGTTCGCCGCGGTGCTGATCGTGGCAGGGGTACAACTGATCGCGGTGGGACTGCTGGGCGAGTTGCAGGTACGGCACTTCCACGAGCCCACCAAGCGGGCCCCTTATACCGTGGATTGCGTGTTGCGCTCAGCGCACAGCCAATCGGCTCTAGCCGATTAGGCGAGTAGGGACGTTCGAGATGATTTTTCACGTTGTGTTGGAACAGGCCGAAGACGGTTGGATGACGGCCCTATGCCCTGCTCTTCCGGGCTGTGTTTCGCAGGGGCGTGACGAGAAAGAAGCGCTGGAAAACATCAAAGAAGCTATCACCGCTTGGTTGTGGGCCGAAGATCAGAAGGCGATCGGGTTCTTGCCTCCGCAGCAGACCCCAATCATCGTGGCAGTTTGAGTTCTGTTTGCTCATGTCTTGTGCTTTTGCCGCCCGCCGCAGTCCTTAACTCCGAGGTACGGACGGATCAATGAGCAAGCTCGGAAATACCTCAGGCAAAGATGCGGTGAAGGCATTCAGTAAGGCGGGCTGACAGCCGATGGGTCAGGTGGGAAGCCATCTGGTGATGACGAAACCCAGCCAGCGGGCCAATCTTTGCATCCCTCAACACAAAGAACTGTCGGTCGGTACGCTCCGCGCTCTGATTCGAGCGTCCGGCATGACGGTGGACGAGTTCTTAGAACTACTGTAGCTCGGCTGTGCAGTTTCTAGGCCGTCGACGAGCCACGGTACTCCAAGTGGGTCGTTTGAGACGAGCCCGAATCGGATTCGGCCCATGGCCACATCGAACAGCCACTCGCCAAACAAGACTCATTTCATGCGCGGCTATCTCTTCATCGCCGCGGCTACGTTTTTCTGGGGACTTTCGGCAACCCTGGGCCGGGCAGTCTTTACCGGCAGGCTTTTCGCTGGCCGGCAAGCTCTGCGCCCGATCGATCCTCTCATCCTGGCGCAGAGCCGAACCACCATCGCATTGCTGATACTCCTCCCGATCCTGTTGCTGAAGGGGAGGTCGTCGCTGCGCGTGCGCAGTCGCCATCTGGTCCAGTTCTTTCTGCTGGGGATCCTCGGACTTGCGGCCTCTAACTACTTCTACTATTTCGCCATCCAGAAGACGAGCGTCGCCACGGCGATTGTCCTGCAAAATGTGGCGCCAGTGTGGGTGCTGCTCTACATGCTGGCGCGGCGGCTTCAGCGCCCGACGCTGCGGCGCGTAAGCGGGGTGATCCTGGCTGTGCTGGGTTGCGGACTGGCGGTAGGAGAACTGGCGGCGCAGCGCGGATTTCCCTGGCTCGCGATCTCCGGGATTCGCTTCAACACGTTGGGCGTAGTGACCGCGGAGCTGGCAGCGATCTCGTTCGCCTTCTACAACGTGTACGCTCAACACCTGCTGCAGATTTACCAGCGCTGGACGGTGCTGGTGTATTCGCTGCTGGGTGCGGCTGCTTTCTGGCAACTGGTAAATCCACCCTGGAAGGTCATCGCTCAGCATTACAGCGGAGGGCAGTGGCTGTTCATGGCCATCTTCGCGATCACTTCCATTCTGGTTCCATTCTCGCTCTATTTCACCGGATTGCAGCATCTCGATCCCACGCGCGCTATCGTGACCGCCTGCCTCGAACCGGTGTGGGCGATTCTGCTGACCGCGCTCATCCTCGGTGAGCTGGTTTCGCCGATGCAGGTGGTCGGAATTGTTGTGGTGCTGTCAGCGACCATCCTGGTGCAGAGGCCGGAGCGCAAGGACCGCCGCGAGCCCGTGATTGCGGTCGAGCCAATCGAGTGAGGCCGCAGATGGTTAACCAAGGCTAAGCCACTTCGCGGATGGTTGCACGACAAGCTCCTGCGAATTGTTCGATGCGCAGGGCACTGCTTATTTCCGGCTGACCGGCGGCGCAACGAACACGGTCTTGTGCGGAAGCTTGGCGGCGACCTCGGGACTGAGCCCAAAGGTCGTTGCCAGCACGTCAGCCGGATTACCGGCCAGCCACTCGCTGAGATCCATGGCCCGATAATGAGGGTTGTTGAAGCCGATCAGGATGCGGCAGACGTCTGCGCCGGTGTTCTTGATATAGTGACCCGCCCCCATGGGGGCATAGCCGACGTCGCCGGCTTCGAACTGCTCGATGACAGCATTCCCCTGGGCAAGGAACACGCCCATTTCTGCCGTGCCGTTGATGTAGTACTGCCACTCGTCCGCGTTTGGATGCCAGTGCAGCTCGCGCAGAGCTCCGGGCTGCAGCTCAATTACCGACCCTGCCATCGTCGTCGAAATAGGAAATTCATCCACCGTTACGGTGCGCTGCGTACCACCTCCCGGGACACGCCGGGGCTGTTGGGCGTCAAGGGGGTACCGATGCATCGTCGCCAGTTCCGGAACCCTACGCGGTGTCGCAGAGAGCGAGCTGTCGTCAGGCACAGGACCGCGAACGAAGTAGGCTTCGCGATCGGGCAACGGGGCAAGCTCTCCGACGGAGAGACCCAGGTTCTGCGCCACAACCGCGCGCGGCATCTGCGCGAGAAAGTCCGTGATACTGAAGGTGTGATCTTCGGAGAAGTCGCCGTTATCGAAGATCAGGATAAAGTGGCACTCTTCGGGACCGAGTCCCTGAATCGAATGGCCATACCCTCGCGGGAAGTACCAGACATCGCCTGGATCGAACGTGTCCACATATGCCGATCCGTCTGGATGGAGGATTGTGGTGCGGCAGGAGCCAGTGACGACGTAGGCCCACTCGGCAGCATTGGCATGCCAGTGCAGCTCTCGCATGGTGCCTGGGGCCAGCCTCATGGAGACACCGGCAACGCCAGTCGAAATAGGGAACTCACGGACGGATGCGCCGCGCGTAACGCCCCCGTTTCCCACCCGTGGAACCTGCTGCTCCAGACGGTAGCGGAACGATGGTAATGGCATTGATCTAACCTCCGGTTGCGAGTTGCACTGCCAGCGTGGTGCCAAGGGACTTTCGATTGTTTCATCGTGAATTGGAATATGGCGTTTGTGCTACGGAAACGGCTTGCCCGGCGCGAGCTGGAGTAACAATCTATTGCCCTTCGCCGAATCTCTGCCGCGCGTGACATGGGTCTTAGCTCTAGAAGTTGAACAGCGTCATCAGGTCGCCAATGGCGGGACTGTTTGTCGGGAAATAGGGGGCGCTGGGCGCGCTTACAGGATTGGGAAGATTGTCGCGGCTGCGCGACGACAACGGCTTCAGTCCCCAGTTCTTCTCAATGAATTTCAGCAGCGAGGCGTGATCGCCGTAGGTGTGGTCCACGTACCCGGGCTTGGCGAACGGCGAAACCACGATTAGCGGAATGCGCGGACCATCCCCGAAGAAGTCAATGGGCTGAATGTAACCGGAGTCGTAAAGTCCGCCCGATTCGTCGAGGGTAATGAAGATGGCTGTTTGTTGCCACAAGCTGTTTTGCGCCTTGACGGTGTCCACCAGATTGCGGACGAAGGCTTCGTACAACTCCGGCAGCGATGTGCCCGGGTGGCTATCCACGATGTCGTCCGGCTTCACGAACGAGACGGCAGGCAAGGTACCGTTCTGCACGTCCTGATAGAACTGGGTGATGTCCTGAAGATTGTTCTTGAGACCGGTGGTCATGATGGACGGCGCGTACTGGAAGGGATTACAGATGTCGCAGTAGTGCGAGTAGACTCCGCCTAAGCCGGTGGAGCTAAATCCTTCGCCATAATACTTCCACGTAATGCCAGCGGCAGAGAGCGCGTCGCCGATGGTGGGAACCGAAGATGGTCCTACGGTATGGCTCTGGTCCGCGCGCAGGGTGCCGTCACGGTTGTAGGCAGTCTCCTGATTGTTCACCAGATAATAAGCCCCGGGCGCGCAGTTGCCCGAGTTGAATGGCTGGTAGGGCAGCGCGGCAAGGTAGTCCATGATGGCCGACACGCCCGGCTGGGTGGAATCGGAGCAGTTGGTGTAGGAGGCGTTGCTCTCGTTGCCGGAATCCAGAAGGTAGAAGCCGTCTTGCCGATACCAATTGTTGCTCCCCGCATAGGGGTTGGGATTCTCGACCTGTAGCGCCGGCGGAGTGGTTGGGTTGCCGCTGGCATCGCTATAGACCAGCGGCGCACCCGTACCGATGGAAATGGAGTTCGGTCCCGTCCCGCCCAACATGAACTGGTGATAGTTGTCGCTGATGGCGTAGGTGTTGGCGAGAGAAGCGAAGTAGGGCACGTCTCCGGCGGCCATGTTGTAGAAGCCCATCGAGACCGCACCCTGGAAGGTGGACTGGTCGGTGAAGGGCAACGGTGGAGGCGTATTCTCCAGTCCCCAGCCAACCGAAGTTGCCACCCAGGGGAACAGATCGGCGGCGCACCCGCTCGGGTTGGAACTGGTGATGCTGGCGGCATTGCAGTCGATCTCCTGCCACATCTGGTAGAAGCGATGGACCGGATCGCCCATCGTATCCGAGTACTTCAGGTACTGGGTGATCGGAAACGGGCCGTTCGGCAAATCGGCGGGAAAGCGCTTGTCGGGGACGAAATAAAATTGGGGGAAAATCCCGCCGTCGTTCAACAGTCCCTGATCGCCAGGAGCGAGCCCTGGATCGGACTCAATGCCATATTGAATCTTCGGTGAAAACAGAAGCGGATTCAAAGTTGTGTTGGGCTGCGGCAGGGTGGCGAAGCTACCAGTCTGCGGCGGACTCAAGCGATAGACGTCGGTGTCGGAGGCTTGATGCTGCACGGCTGCGGCGAAGTTCGGGCCTGGAGCTCCGGTGGCGGTCACGACTTGCTGCGACAATAAATTCCAAACCTGCTGCGAGGGATCGGGCGGCTGATACGTGGCGAAAAGGTTATCGAAGCTGCGGTTTTCCCCGATGACGATAATGACGTGCTTGATGGGAGTCGCGGTGTTTCCGCTGCCGGGTGGAGGCTGAGAAGGCGGAGGCGCCGGGGAAGTGGAAGTCCCGCCGCATCCAACGAGCTGAATAGCCAGCGCCAGTACGAGCGCGCGTTTTAGATGGAGTAAACCGTGGGCCGGCAAGGTCATAGGTTGTGTCACCTGGTTTGAAGGGAGCGGCGATGCCGGTCTGCGATCGGCAATTTCGTTCTCTGCATTCGCGCCACTTCTCGCGAAGTGATTTTACCTTGAGCTCCCGGCGGGACGGCACAGAATTCTGTCTCGGCATTTGCTCCGCCGCACGCGTCGCACTTACGATTTCTCGCCAGAGCGTGTTTCAAAAATCGGTTTGTAACAGGGCACGGCTTCAGCCGTGCCGCAATGTCTATATAACTGAGGGCTTTAGCCCCTGTCCTCAGCAGCCTCTGAAGCCGTTATCTTGGATCGCGGTGGCGGCACGACTAGAAGTCGTGCCCTGATACAAGCCTGACCTGCGACTATTTGAAACACGTTCTAAATACCTCTTTAAGCAGGGCCGTAGTTTGCGCTGCGGGATCGCGAGGACCGCCGTGAGCCGCTGATAGCGATTGAGCCAATCGAATGAGGGTTGCCCAGTGTCAACGAAGGCCGAGCAGAACAGCGATGTATTGACGTACTTTGCCCACCAGCCCAGGCTCAGCCTTGGAGTGGAATTCCGCTCTGCGGCCAGCCCAGTCCATGCTCTTTAACTGGTCCACCAGGACCGCACCTTCCACCTGGTCAACCGTGACGGGCAGTGCGAACGGGTAGGGTTTGCGCTTGCTTGTCAATGGGCAAACGATTGCCAAGCCGCTCGCCCGGTTGTAGCGCTGATCGGTAAGCACCAAGGCAGGCCGTCGCTTGGCCTGTTCGCGACCGATTTGCGGATCGAAGTCCATCATCACGATGTCCCCAGCTTCGGGAACGTACGGGATCACCATTCAACGGCTTCTTTCCCGACTTCCTCGCCGGTCGAGATCTCTTGGTAGCGGTTCTCCGGAGTAATTTGAGAGACCAACTGCGCCAGCGTGGGCGTCTTGCTGGTACGCCGCAGTTCCAGGCGCCCTTCGGCAGCGGCCTCGATCTCCAGGGAATCTCCCTCTTTCAGTTTTGCCTGCTCGACCACGGGCTTGGGGATGCGAACCGCGAAGCTGTTGCCCCACCTGACCATCTGTGCCTTCATGCAACGGCCTCCTTCCGATGATACAGAGTATATTCGACTGTATCTACATTGTCGATACGTGACAAGAGCGCGCTGCCTGCGCATTCGGTTCGGTTGAGCCGCGGGAAGAGGGTTCGCCACCCAAGTCAACTTTGTATTGCCGACGATCCCGAGGTAACTTGATGACAAGGGCGTATATCGGTACTGATCCTGGTCCCTTGTCCTCACATGCAAAGAAAGCCAGTTTTGCAGCAAAGTGACACCGCTCCACGCGCACCGATCACGCCGCCAATCGAGGGTGTTCCCAAGCTGTAACCGCACAGAGGACTATCGATTGTGCCGATCGGGGCGATTCAGGGGGCTTTCGGGATGCATCCGTTGATACCGGTCAACAAATTCCTCCATCGCCTTCCCGTCCCAGACCTTTGCTATGGTCTCTACTGACCACAGAATCTGGGCTGGCGGTCGGTTTGTCGGGGAGCCAACGGACCGACTATCGGCATGGTCCCTGATGTTCCAACAGAGCATTTCCGCCGCTTGCAACGGAGGCACTATATCGCCATCAGCGAACGTCAGCTCTCCCAATCTTGCACCATTGGCAGGGGCGCACATGGAGCGAAGTGCATCCGTCATAAGCCGTGCTCGCCGCTCGAAACCTTCACCCTGCCGGTCAAAGACGAAATCAATTCGTTCGTTGTCTGCAATGTGGAGCAACGCCGCCGCTACTACACCGTTCAAACACAGCCAATACGGATGATCCACCGTCTCAGGAAGGTAATTCTTCACGAAGGATAGGAACGCCTGATTGCTGACGAATGACCCGAATCCCGCTGACACGTGTCTCTGGATTACACCTGCAAGCCGCACCAACTTCTCATCTCTGTCGGTTTCATTCCAGCCGCTGAACTGGTCCTTCAACGCATAAGCTTGAGACATCTTTAGGCACGTCAGACTCGGGGACCTGCGCAGCTCCGCATTCCACTCGTCTGAGAATTGTCGCCAATTGTCGTCTGTAGCTGCATAGCCAGCCAAAACACAGAACGGAGTGCGGTAGTTTGTCCCGCTGTCGTCGCAAAAGACGGTGATCATTTTCTTCAGGTGGCGGTTTCCAGCCGTGGTTCCGGACAGCGATAACCACTGCGAAGTTCATTCTCGCAGAATCGTAGGCAAACTAGGATGCCAATCTGTTTACTGTATCCGGTCAGTTCGCAGGAACATACTCAAGCCCAAGGAGAGGTCAGCATCGATATTCGCACTAAGACGGTTTTGCATCGAGTTGACGAGACCCGAGAAAGACCCCGTAAGGAGGGATACGAACCGACTTGCCCATACGACGGACTCCGTTTGATCGCGCGATGCTGTCTATTAAACCTGGGTGCGGCATTAAGGCGTCGCGGACAATTACATGGGGGCAACCGCCCGAGCCTGTTCGCCCGCACATCAGAACGGATTCGTCCTGATAAGTCGGCATAGCGGTAGCAATCCGATAAGCACACAATTGCCCCATAGCTTCCGAGCCACGGACCACTCTGAAGTCCCTCAGCGCTTTGCCGGAGCCGAGGCGCGCGCGTGCGGCTGCGCGTCGGCGTAGAGCGCATCGATCTCTTTCTTGTAGAGCTGCTCGAGATGGCGGCGACGGAGCTTCATGCTCGGGGTGAGCGTTCCGTCTTCGATACTGAGCTCGGCGTGAATCACCAGCACCCGCTTTAGTTTCTCGTACTGGGCGAGGTTCTGATTCAATTCTTCGACGATACCTTCGTACAGCGACTGCACCTGTAGCGATTTCACCAGTTGCCGGTGGGTGGTGAACTTCACTCCATGGTTGCTCGCCCATTCTTCCAGGATGGGGAAGTTGGGAACGATCAGCACGGCAGGGAAGCGCCGCCTGTCACCGAGCAATGCGGCCTCACCCACGAACAGGTTCGCCTTGAGCGAACTCTCAATCGGTTGAGGAGCGATGAACTTCCCGCCCGAGGTTTTGATCAGGTCTTTCTTGCGGTCCGTAATGGAGAGGTAACCGTCCGGATCCAGGACTGCCACATCTCCGGTCATAAACCACCCATCTTCAAAGGCAGCAGCGCTTTCCTCCGGCATGTTCCAGTAACCCGTGAACACCGACGGGCCCCGCACCAGCAGTTCGCCATCGGCTGCGAGTTTGACTTCCACGTTGGGCAAGCGTTTGCCCACCGTCCCGATCCGATGATTGATGGGATTGTTTAGCGCAATGACCGGCGAGGTTTCGGTCAGGCCGTAGCCTTCATGGATACGAATTCCGATGTTAGCGAACCAGGTGGCAATCTCGCGGCCGAGCGGTGCGCCTCCGGACACAAAGATACGCGAGCGACCTCCCATGGCGTGGCGCACCTTGGAAAACACCAGTTTATTAGCCAGCTTCCACGACAGGGAAGTCGGAGTTTCGCCGCGAAGGACCGCTTCGCGGTTGGCGCTTCCCACCGACATGGCCCAGTTGAAGAGCTTACGTTTTACGCCTTGCGTCTTGTGCTCAACCGAGTTGTAGATCTTCTCGTACAGTCGGGGCACGGCCACGAATACCGTGGGATGCACCTCGCCAAGCGTGCGTAGGAGGTCGTCAATATTGGGACAGTAGGCGAGGGGGACGCCCCAGCTCATCATGGCGTAATCCAGATGCCGCGCCGTGACGTGCGACAACGGCAGGAACGAAACGCAGAGGTCGTCTTTGCCCACGTCAAACATGTCGAGCGAGACGCTGAGGTTCGCGGCGAGGTTGCCATGCGTCAGCATCACGCCCTTGGGCGTGCCCGTGGTCCCCGATGTGTAAATGAGCGTCGCCAGGTCGTCGGGCTCAACCGCCCGCCCTACGGCTTTGAGTTCTGGGTCCGCTCCGGGGGTAGCGTTCCGCAGAAAACTTTGCATGGGAATGGCTTCGGTGAGATCGGGAGCGTCATCCATGATGACGATGCGTTCAACCTTGGTCTGGTGCTGGATGGACGCGATCTTCTCGTACTGTTTGGGAGTGGAGACGAAGATAATGCTGGCTTCCGAATGTTGCAGCAGGTACAAGGTCTGCTCGGCGGTCTGGGTGGCGTAGATCGGGACGTCAACTGCGCCCAACAGCAAAGTGGCGAAGTCGGCGATCGCCCACTCCGGACGGTTCTCGCTCAAGATGGCGACGCGGTCGCCCTTGCCAATACCCCAAGCCTGCAATTGACGCGCGGTGGCGTAGACCTGGGTTTGCAGTTGGGCGGAGGAAATTGGCGTCCACGCGCCCGACGCACGAGTTAACATCACGCGGTCGGCGTTGCGTTCCACGACCGCAAAGAAGATTTCGTTGAGGGTCTTGATATTCATTGCTTCCCAGTCTATGCGAGGGACCGGTTTGGAGACGCAAGCCTCTCAGAACCGAAATGTTAGCTTTTCCACGGCCCACGACGCTGTGACCTGTGACCTGTATCGCTGTGTTTACCGCAAGGGGAGCCGGTCCGATTTCCCTGGGCCTATGGAAGTGCTTCGGGAGCCACTCCCTGGTTCCCGCCGCTGTGCATCCCGTTAAGAAAAATATCTACCACTGAATCCGTCACATTGGACAGCCGATACTCGTGTCCACTCAGCACCCAGGAGGTCACCATTTCGTCGAGCGCTCCAAAGAAACAGTTGGCCGCGATTTTGTCCGACATGTCGCGGCGGAAAACTCCGCTCGCCTGTCCTTCACCAATGGCCGCACGCACCAGGCCGAGGTATTCGACCATGTGATGGTGCGAGAACTCGGAGAGGAAGCGCGTGCTCTGCCGCAATTCCATTTGAAATACCACCGCCAGATTGCGATTTGATCCCAGTGCGTCCAGATGAAGAAAGGCCAGCCGCCGCAACCGTTCGGCGGGGCTGGGAAGCTTCTCGACCTCAGTACGTGTGTTCCTCATAAACGCATCGAAGGCCGTGTTGATGGCTGTCATCAGGATCTCGTCTTTGTTCTTGAAGTAGAGATAGACGGTGCCGTCAGCGACGTCGGCGCGATCGGCGATGTCGGCGATTCGCGAGTTGAAAAAGCCTTTGTCGGCGAATACCGCGACCGCAGCCTCGAGGATGCGCTGGTATTTTTCAGTATTGCGGTTTGTGCCTATGCCGGAGTTCCCCGGAGCAGGCAAAGGAGCTTGAGAGTCTCGCTTCATCAAGGGCCCATGAGGGGAGGCGGGTGTAACTGGCCGAACACTCCCCGAAATCCTACGATCCATCCACGGATGGCGAGCTGCGACTTCGCCGAATGAATATTCATTCAGTTGTAAATTTATAGCCGTGGCAGGATTTACGCAATGGAAAGCGCCATTCCCAAAATGGTTCTTGGTCATTGCAGTCCGGCGTTAAGACGACTAGCTACGATCATTGGGGGATACGTTCGACGATCAATTGTGCCGTGCCCGAGGCACTCGAATCCTTCGCCATCCGAACCCACCGTTGAAACGGGGGGCTATCTTATTCCGTCCCGCATAGCGGGACTGATGTATTCGCCAGTCGGGCATTTTCGCAGGCGCTTTCGACTACGAGGAATGACTAGTCGTCTGAACGCCGGAATGTAAACGCGTGTGGCGCACCGTGACCCTTTGATGTCACAATGCCTCGGGCGCCAATTCTTGTGGGGTTGGCGTCGAATCGAGAGGAGAGTTTTCATGAAGAAAATGCTACTGGCGCTATTGCTTGCCGGGTCCGTGTTGCCCGCTAGCTATGCCGCCGACAAGCCGAGCGAGACGCCGCCGCCCAAGATCAAGGTGGGCGACATGGCGCCGGATTTCACCCTGCAAGACCAGGACGGAAACAAAGTTTCGCTGCACGACTTCCGCGGCAAGAAGAACGTCGCCCTGGCGTTCTACATCTTCGCCTTCACCGGTGGTTGAACCAAGCAGATGCAGGCTTTCCAGCAGAACTTGAGCAAGCTGGAAGCTGCCGATACCCAGGTGCTGGGTGTGAGCATGGATTCTCCCTTCTCGAACAAGGCGTGGGCGGAAAAAATTGGCGTTACCTTTCCGTTGCTCAGTGACTGGGGCGGCGATACGACCAAGGAGTACGGCCTCTACAATCCCAAATACAAGGCCGCGCGGCGGGTGAATTATCTGATCGATAAGGACGGCAAGGTGATCGAGATGCAATTGGACTCGGAGGCCATCGATCCGTCGAAGGTCGTCGTAGCCTGCCAGGCAAGGAAGCTGGGGCGGTAGGAATTGTTCCCACCCTCTCGTCAGACAAAGGCGAGCAGGGTGGGACACCTGATATCAGCATGGAGATCGGAACCGCATGAGCGTCGCTATTACTGGCAAAACCTCGAAGAGAAAGGTGACTGAACCGCGCACCAATTGGAAGCGGCTTCGCTCCTTGACGGACAGGCAGATCCGGGCGGGACTTCGCAGAGATCCGGATGTCCACCCAACGGACGAGGCCTTCTGGGCCAAGGCCAAGCTGGTTATGCCTCGTTCGAAGAAGACGGTCACCATGCGGCTCGACGCGGACCTCCTGGATTGGTTTCGTGGCAATCCGGGCTACCAAACCCGAATTAACGCGATCCTCCGCGCCTACATGAACGCGCAGGTGCAGCACCGATAAAGTGATCAACGACGAAGCAGAACGGTTTGTCGACGGAGCTTCAGGTGAAGCGCCCGTGCGCGGGTTTCTGCATCGGGCTGAAAGTTCACGCGACGGATTTCTGGTGCTCACCCACGGAGCAGGCGGGAATTGCAATGCGCCGCTGCTGGTCGCGCTGGCGGACAGACTTGCTGGGGCTGGGTTGACGGCGCTGCGCTGCGATCTGCCGTTTCGGCAGCGACGCCCTAAGGGACCGCCGTCCCCCTCCGACGCCAAGCATGATCAAGCCGGACTGCGACGAGCCGTCGAGCTGATGAAGAAACAATTTGCGGGACAGGCTTTTCTCGGCGGCGTCTCTTACGGCGGACGTCAGGCGAGCATGTTGGTGGCAGCGGAGCCGACGCTGGTTGAAGGGCTGCTTTTGCTGTCGTATCCATTACATCCTCCGGGACGGCCAGCGCAGTTGAGAACCGCGCATTTCCCCAGCTTGCGGACTCCCGTTCTTTTCGTCAGCGGTACTCGCGATCCCTTTGGCTCGATCGAAGAGCTGGAGGGCGCGATCAAGCCGATTCCGGCGCCCACTAGGCTGGTTCCGATCGAAGGCGCCGGACATAGTCTGCTGCAGAAGTCCAATCGCGAGGAATTGCCGGAGACGGCGGTTCAGGAATTCGGCGTCTTCTTCTTCGCCAAAAGTAACACGCGCGAAAAAGCAGGTCCCTCCACTCGGACTTAAGTCCTCGGTCGGGATGACAGATTTGAGCGAGGACGACAGCTTGCTCCCCATAGACCAAAACTCAGTGTCCTCCGTGTCGGAGCCTGCCCTGAGCGAAGCCGAAGGGTGGTGAATGATTTTCGACGGAGTGGACTCGGGTGTACCATGTTGCCTTTATTTGCCGGAGGTGCTCTTGCTCGGCCGCCGCCGCTTTCTTACCACCAGTGCTGGATTCGCTGGCGCTCTCGCCTTTCGCAATGATCTCTTCGCGCAACTGCAGAATGTTCCGCCGTCGCTGCCGGATCCGAAACAATTCGTCAGCGATGAAGAGGGATATTGGGCGGAACTGCGCAAGCAATTCCTGATCCCCGCGGACGAAGTTTACTTGAACAACGGTACCGTGGGCTCCAGCCCCGCGCCCGTTCTGCGCGCGGTCTTTGACGGTTACACTTTGACGGAGAAGCTTGACGAGGCCGATCCCGAGGACTATCCCATCTGGGGTTACGCAGCATGGAATGAGTTTCGCGATCCACTGGCGGCCTTCGTGGGCTGCACGCGCGACGAGATCGCCTTGCTGCGCAATGCCACCGAGGCCAACAGCTACATCGCCAACGGCATTGACATGAA
>OCZT010001003.1_pt1 | contig 29042 bp, 27 predicted proteins | sample 1539031 | NCBI WGS metagenome assembly OCZT01 (sample SAMEA3539308, study PRJEB22396) | soil metagenome | biome: tundra; feature: field; material: soil | place: USA | collected 2010-05 | depth 0.15 m | reverse complement strand
AATTCCCATTGATACAAACAATTCTAGTTCTGTTTTTTGATTATACATATATACAATTATTTCCAATGTAATTTAATTTTTTAGAATCTACAAATTGTTTTTACGAGATATACTGTTAAGTATAATCAAAAAAATACTATGTTGTTATGTTTTAAAATTTATAGTATTTATAAATTTTTAATTAATTGAAAAAAATAAATGCGATAAATACAGTTTTTTTCAACATATTTATTTTGAGTTACATCGGAAATCAATGTATATATGTATAATCAAAAAACAGAACTAGAATTGTTTGTATCAATGGGAATTTTTGAGTTACATCGGAAATCAATGTATATATGTACTTATGAAAATACATTTCTATATTCTAAAAAATTAAATTACATTGGAAATAATTGTATACATATACCTTCCATTATAAGTCAAAACCAGTTTTAAGCAAAGGTGGAAGCTTTATTTGTAATTCTTCAAATCTAGGATCTTGTAATATTACCTGTTCGATAATGTAAGTGTCAGCGATAGGTTTTATGAAATTAACTACTCCCCGTTTTCTCCCTCTCGATATCTTATTTACTGAAAGGATCCCTATTGAAGCAAGTTCGCTTATGTAATCCCCTACTCTTCTAAGCGTTACAGTATCAAGAGAAATTACTTCAGCTATCTTCAGATATGAATTATAGATCTCCAATGTTTCTAAGTTGCTTCCGGTGATATCGTGTCGATGAGTGCAGGCAAAAAGGACTGCTTTGGTCTGTGTTGGAAGCTTCTGGATAACCTCCGCTTGTCTGTTGATCTCTACTTTTCCTTTTGCAATTCTGACGTCTTCTTCACAGATTTTTAAGCTACCTCTTAGCTCTGCAGTTTCTCCAGAGAGCCTTAAAAGATCCATTGCCTTTCTTGCATCTCCATTCTCCTGAGCACCATAAGCGGCGCAAAGTGGAATTACAATGTCTTCGCAAATATCGTCTTCTAATGCATATTTTGCTCTTGCTTTTAAAATATCGGTAAGTTCTTCTGCATTATATGGGGGAATGAATAGTTCGCTTTGTCCTATCACGCTTTTTGTTCTTCCGTCCAGGTTATCAAAAAAAATGGTATCGTTGGTAATCCCGATGAGACAAATATTGTTCAGAGTGAATCCACATTCTTTGATTCGGGATAATTGGTTAATGATGTCTGGATTGCTGAGTTTATCAATTTCATCAAAAATGAGAATAACAGGAACTAAAACCTGATTTACAAGCTCACAAAAGTATTCAAAATTTCGAGATATAGAAGTCCCTACCATCTTGTTTTTTAGATTATGAATTGAATTAACAAGTTTTTGGTTAATGTGTCTTAAAAGGGGACTCGGAGCATTGTAAGATTCACAGAAAATATAAATCACTAAAACTTTGTGCCCCTCTATCCCTGCAGCAAGCGCAATTTCCGATGTAATTAGTTTTGTGAGCATGGTTTTACCTGTTCCGTAAGTCCCATAGACAAAAATGTTATCCGGAACACCGCCACTCATAACATCTCGAAGGCAATTTGTATAAATATCGATGATATGATCTCTATGCAAAACATCATCTAATGAGTGTGGATGATGTCCTTTCTTTAAATAGTCTTTATCTTTGAAGATGGTCTGCTTGGAATACAGTTTACTGAGCTTGTTCGAGATTACCAATTTATCACCGGAAATCAAATACTGTACTCTGATTTCCGATGAATATATTTAACTTTTCCTATTTTTGCATTACATTGGAAACAAGTACGTATGCATACTTTTTATTGTGAAGGTGGAGTATTCATCTACCTACTTTTGAGTGTTGTAGCCTATGTAACTTTTATTAGAAATCAGTAAAACAATAAAAACCAGATAGCATATACCACAAAATGAAAAACATAGAAAAACGTATAAAGATTTGATTTTAAACAAACATATTTTATTTACAGGTCAACTTGCTTTTTTGTTTACAAATATGGTGATAAATTTTGATTAAAAAGGTAAATGAGTACTGTTTTGAATATCAATATAATTAATTTAAGCTTTGAATCACAGGAAAGGGGTTCAAATTATTCTATTATTTTTTGATATCTTTTTTTCAAAGCATTTTTGCGTTTTCGAGTTGTCTATTTCCTGAATAGTATCCAGCGTAATAAATTATGGACGAAATAATAAATATTGCTGAAGGCTCAAAAAAGAAATAGGACAATACTGCTTACCTTAGGGAATATCATTATTGCTCTGAAAATAGAAATCCGATTATTTTTATCTACTTTAATACTAAGTGTTTTTTCTCTGTTTTATGGTGTTTGGTTTTATGGTGTTTGGTTTTATGGTGTTTGGAGTGATTTTTATGTTTATGTTTGCTCAAGTGGGCTTTAGTTTTGTGGACATTAGAGTCTGATTTTTGTGTTTCTCTAGTTCCATAAGGTTCACTACCATACCCTTATGGTTCACTTCCAAACATAGAATTGCTATACGTCATCGGTACAGGCACTAAAGTAGCACCATAGTTAGGTCCAACATCTCTACAATAACCATCATTGTCAGGTCCGCCATTGTTATCTCTATCATTGGTTGGATACTTATAGAAAGCTATCTCAACTGTTTTTGGTGAAATTACAGGTTGGCTGTTGAATGAACCTGTTACATATGCTAAATTGGTTACATAAATATTATTAATGTCGGCATGTGTTGTTTTGTAGGTAGATGTTCCTGTAACGCTTGACCCTGAATTAAGGGTACCATTGCTTTGTATAGACACTGTACCAAATTTGTCATCCGCAACAGTAATAGGTGCTGAGATATTCACATTCCCTGAGTTAGTCACAGTGTAGGTGTATGTGATAGTCTGTCCTACAGAATCGTAACTTGTTGGATATGCTGATTTTACTAATATCAGAGTTGTACTCTCCACAGATGGCATTACCTTGATCAATGCAGTTGCATGTGCTTGAGTATAGTTTGTAGTATCAGTTGGTGTGAAAGAAACATTCAACGTATACGTACTTACACTTAATATAGTTCCTGCTGGTGGCGTGTAAACGAAGGTTTCAGGTACTGTGAGGATCCATCGAGGATATAGAGGACCACAGAGGACTCAAAAAAATTCAATGCTGGATACCAGTGGCTACCTGGAAGCAAATAGAGGCCGCAGGATACACAAGCCCAAAGCTTGCTATGGCTAAAATCCATTGAGTTATTACTTGGGGATTCTACCAGGTTTAAAGGGGATCTCAAAGGGATCTGCTGAAATTTCAGAATTGAAGGCATGAATTGAAGAAAAGGATAAGCAAATAGAGAAAAAGAACTGCAAAATTGAAATACTTAATAAGGAATGATCACATGGGGATTTTGTGGGATCTCGAGGGATATCAAGAGATCTAGCGGGGATTTAGGTGGATCTATTGAAATTCCAGAATTGAAGGCAAGAATTGAAGAAAAGGATAAGCAAATAGAGGAAAAGGAACGACATATTGAAACATTGAAAAGAGACCTAAAAAACAGTCAGGAGACGCATAGGAATTACATGATGCAAATACAGACATTGATTACCCAAAAGCAAATCGAAGCACCAGGAGCTAAGAAGCCATGGTGAAGATTTTGGTAACTTCAGCTACAATTATACCACATAATAAGAGAAGCATGAAAAGAAATTCTATTAAAAATATATCAATTTTGGATGAAAAATATTAATTAGTTGTTAACTCGTGACTTTCTCAACCTCGATCTTAATTACAATTGCTGGGAATATCTAAGATAATACACAGTTTTTATAGCAAAATCACTGCATTAAAGTACCAATTTTGTAAGTTTACTCATTGACTCTGGACTCTATTTTTGTGGTGGAGAAAAAGGAGTACAGAATCATTCAGAATTTACCGGCTAGAACTTTCGGTACACTGTCACTAACTAGCTTTGTGCAAAAAATGAAGATCACACATTTTTTTTTCCATGCTTGTATAGATACTGCTCGACAGCACTTTTTGAACTATACCATATTTTTCCAATTTTTACAGCATCTAAAAGCTCCTGTCTGGCCCGCAGGCTGAGATATTCTTGAGAATAAGGGGTTGCTGGAGTAAGTTCGTTGAGGGGTAGTAGTTCATCGATCCCGCCATAAATAGAGAGGTATAGAGTCAGGTTTTCATTCATGGCTTTTGCAATAAAATTGGCAAATGGAGCGAGGTTTCCCGTATCTGCAGTTTTAAGGGATTTGTAGTATTTTCCTCTTTCCTCTTTTTTGAGCACGACAGGAGGGTAATCTCTTGCTATCAAATATAAATTCATGAGGAGACGAGCTATTCTGCCGTTTCCGTCACTGAAAGGATGAATCTCAACAAACCTGTGATGCAGGAATGAAGTTATTTCAACAGGATGCTCTTTACTTTTAGCTATCTTCTCAATCAGTTCGTCCATTAGTTTCACTATCTTTGACCAATCAGGAGGAGTCTTTACTGCACCGGCTATCCTCACATTTCCGGTACGGTATCTCCCGGCATCATCAAGTATACCTTTAGTCACGATTTCATGGATTTCCTGAATTGTAATATGGTCTATTGAACGTTTTTTCTTCGCTAGCTCTTCCATTAGGTCAAAAGCTTTTGCGTTATTGTTTGCTTCAATATGCTCTCTTAGAGATTTTCCGCCAATGGTCAGCCCTTCTTCTAGAACGAGTTTTGTCTCCTGGAGTGTTAGTGAGTTTCCTTCTATAGCATTGGAGTGATAGGTGTGTGCCAATCTCATTTCGTCATGCAGCTTTTCTAAAGCATCTGCCGGAATGGGCCTTATAGAGTCAAGTCTCTTCATTTTTTCATCTATTCGTGCAAGAAGTTCTTTTTGAATCAAGGAAGTATCGGTATTTATCATAATTCAACATATCCGATATATATTTTCTGATATATATCGGTATCGGCAATAATCTAAGAGATCCGATATTTAGTTTGTTTAATAAGTCAAGAAAAAAAATGACATTCATTCTATTGATCAATTTTTAAATCGAAACTTTCCTTTTTGGGATATTTTTTTCCGGTAATGAGCTTATTCATTTGTCTGGTAGTGCACTGAAAGTTCTCGTCGACAAAATATAATTGACCCTATATCCTTTTCTGCCACTACAACAAAAAATGATGCTGAGTCAATTGTTATACTGATAGAGCTTTTGTTTTCATTTCTCCTACGGATGCACATGTTTTAGCACAAAAACTATGCATGAAAAAGTAAAATAGTGAGAATTTGGATAGATCTCAAGTTTATGCGGAAGTGCTGCCTTCTAGTGTACCTGGTGATCCACCACGATCTAATATCTCAATTGTACCGGTATTAATGCCATGGGGGGTCGTGGCAAATACAGGAATATTACCGTGCCAATATGCAGGAATTTCATCGGTGGTAATTTGAGCGGGCTGCTGTTCAGTAGAGTATGTTTGGATAGGCCCGCCGTCATAGTGGTGTGCACTCGATAATGCAGCTGTCAATGGTACTGCTAAAAGGACTGCCAGCAAAATAGTTAGTATCCTTTTCATTTTACTAAATGATTGTTTTAACATTTATTTCACTTCTATTATTAAATCAATAATCTTACTGATTGTATTTTGGAGAATTTTGATAAATCATACTCATGGCTGGGTATATGTATATCTATATATCAAAGTTCTATTTGGGATAATTTTGATAAACCATACTAATAGTAGATTTATGTATATCTATATACTAACTAATTATTTGAAATTATTTATAAAAAATATAATTTCTAAACAAACAATCTTTTACAATGGAATATTTTAACATTGAACAACAATTAAATACAAATTATGTATTATTATAATTTAGGAATGATACTCACTTTTTCATTACTAACTTTTCCAAAAAACATATTAAAATCGGTTCTGTTGCAAAAAATCTGGCTATTTTATAAAACCAGTGAAAAACGTCACAAATGGAGATATTTATATACTCTAAACAGATAAATAATGATACAAAAAAACAATAATTATAGCTTACAAAGGCAGTAAAATTATTTTTGCAACAGAACCTAAATTACCATAGTAGAAAAATATTTTCTGCAGCAGTGTACCTAAAGTTCTGTAAAATTTGATTGACTCCATATTCTTTTTCTGTCACTACAAAAAATAGAATTTATCGTTTTTAATGAGGTGGATGTTTTCATACAGAAATTGTGCATCATTGGAAAGGATAAAAAGGAATATTATTTATTAAGCTTTCTTATATTCGTAGGTCTTGATAACATATAATCTGTCTTCGTAGGCTTATAAAAAATAGATTCCCGCTTGCTCTTGTATCCCTTAATATACTTATTTACCGTCGCCCTGAGTTCCACAAGATCACCGAGTTTCAAATCGGCCTGCTCAAAACTTTTGGTCATATTGAACCATTGATGATCAGTAACTATCTGTCTGGTCTCATTTTTTACGTCTTTCTATATGATCGTATGAACACCGCTCATATAACCTGGTTTGCTACCTGTTCTGACAAATTCTCCAGTATAAAGACCTCTCTTTCCTTCATTGGCTCCTAATGCTTTACGAGCGTAAGATGGCATAGTTTACAAGCCTTTCCTTCATAAACTATTAGCGTTATTTCTTTATTTTTCTATTTACAATGGTTGTTTGGGTTAATTAGTTCCAAATGTTTCAGGAGCTCCACATCTTCTAGAAGTCCCATAAGCTCCATGAGCAATATATCAGGAATGTTTTCTTATTGATGGCATTTAGGAAATCCAGAGATTTAGACATAAAAACTATGCATTTGCTAGAATCACTCCAGTTGTACTTAATGATTAGTATATACCCACAAGCTTCTAGAGTTGTAGTTTGTTAAAGATCAATATTTTTTAGCCTCATAAGATTGTTTCAGTATGGAAAGTATAGAGATTTATATTTTAAAAATTTTATGCTAATAAAGTTGTAACTCTATAAAACAAATAATTATTAAAAATAGGATTGTACAGACTTATTCTGTGTGTTCACATATCGTTTTGAAATATAGTGATCTGTATTCTAGTTATATTTATACATATATATCTATTTTAAATATGATATTAGCAAGTCTTTATACTTTTATGGACTGAATTTCTATTAAGAAAATTGGATTCTATAATATTTATAAGTATTTAAGTATCTACTTAATATGACTATATATAGAAGCAAATGGTTTTATTTTTATGCAACAACGATTACAAATATACTAGATGGGGTAATTTTAGTCACAGAAGTTTGAAAAATTTATTGAGATCAATGGTAAAAATTGTTTAATTTATTCTTAATTTTTCTTAAACTTCTTGCCAAAATGGGGATAAATGAATAACAAATTCTTGGTTTTAAATTCCATATATTATAACCAAGTTAAAGCATAATTTTATAAAAATTTGTAGAATATTGAGAACTCTTTTCAATAAAATAGTTTCTCTTCTCATTTTTATAGAGAACCATATCTTAGAAGAAAATATCAATATTTTATAGAAAATTATAGAGAAAATTGATCTAAAAGGGAGAATATAAATGGTACTTAAACAAAAATTGTATTCAATAGCCTTAGTTTCAGCAGCTATGGTTTTAATGCTTGTAAGTATCGCAGGTGCAGAAATATTGGTAGATAATCCTAATTATTGTGAGCATTGTGCTGGACAGACGATCGCATACACCTTCAATGTAACTAACTCAGGAAACTTAAACATTACAGCGCCTATCACGGTTACAACCATCAAAGTAGGAACAACTAACTTTTCAAGCCCGTGCTCAGGTATAGCATCGGCGAGTGATTTTATTAATGTGACGAAGGTGACTCCTACAATTAGTTGGAGTAATCTTGCTGACATAGTCTATGGTACACCATTGAACAGTACTCAGCTCGATGCAAGTGCTTCAGTACCTGGAACCTTTGTCTACACCCCACCATCAGGAACTGTATTGGAAGTAGGTTCAAATCAGCAATTGGCTACTACTTTCACGCCAAATGATATTGCAAACTATACTACAGCAACAGATAGTGTTTCTATCAATGTGAGCAATGTAACACAGGCTACTCCTACAATTAGCTGGAATCCTTCTGAAGTACACTATGGAATACCATTAAGCAACGATCAGCTAAATGCATCTGCATCAGATCCAGTTTATCGAGCTACATTATCTGGAACCTTTGTCTACACCCCACCATCAGGAACTGTATTGGAAGTAGGTTCAAATCAGCAATTGGCTACTACTTTCACGCCAAATGATATTGCAAACTATACCACAGCATCAACGAGCGTTTCGATCGATGTGCTCAATGTAACACGGGAGACTTCTACAATTGCCTGGAATAACCTTGCTGACATAACATATGGAACACCACTGGACAACACTCAGCTCGATGCAAGTGCTTTAAATGCAGTATCTGGAATCAAAATGCTCGGAACCTTTGTCTACACTCCATCATCAGGCACTGTATTAGAAGTAGGTTTAAATCAGCAATTGACTACTACTTTCACGCCAAATGATATTGCAAACTATACTACAGCAACAGATAGTGTTGAAATCAATGTGACGAAGGTGACTCCTACATTTACATGGATCCCAAATCCACGTGCAGACATAGTCTCTGGTACAGTATTGGGTGATTATCTAGATGCAACTGCTACATATAATGGACAAACAGTACCAGGAAACTTTGTATATACAAATGAAACTGGGACTATAGATACTGCACAAACTGTATTAAGTGTAGGTACCCATAAATTGACTGCTACCTTTGCACCAACTGATACTGCAGCCTATACAAGTGGAGTAATAGTTCAGAATTCAATAACTGTAACACCAACTGTGCCGAGTGCATCTTTGAGTATCTCAAAGTCAGCAGATCCAACGACTTATGATCATGTAGGACAGATTATCACATACACATATAAGGTAACAAATAATGGAAATGTGGCTATCTCAGCACCTATCACTGTTACAGACGACAAGTTTGGCACAATATCTTTACAAAGCAGTGGTACCCTTAATCCAGGTTCAAGCATTATAGGGATAGCTACCCACAAAACAATAAATGCAGACATTAATAATATTTATGTAACCAATTTAGCGTATGCAATAGGTTCATTCAACAACCAACCAATAGTTTCACCCCAAACCATTGCACTAGTTCGCTATGAACATCCAACCAATGACAGAAATGGCAATGGCGGATCTGAAAATGGTGATTATGGTAGTGTTGTAGTTCCTGTAGTCCCTGTATCCTCGGTTCTGATGATGTCTGGCAGTCCTCTGTATAGCAGTGAACCATATGGGTATAGCAGTGAACCTTACGGAACTAGAGAAGCACAAAAATCAGACTATAATGTCCACAAAGCTAAAGCTCATTTGAGCAAACATAAAAATAAACATAAAAATCATTCCAAACACCATAAAACAGGAAAATCGCTCAGTATTAAAGTAGATAAAAAATAGTCGGATTTTTAGGTAGGGTATCCACATCTAAAACGTTGGATATCCTGTATTATAATTTTAAAAATGAAACAGCATTTGGTATTAAACTTGTAACAGAATATATCCCTGTCAATATAGCTCAGACTTAAAATACAGCATAGTTAAATTTTGCAGTTGTTGGTTCTAATTACACCATGGTGAATTAAGTGAGTAAGAAATTCTTATTTATCTCAATTTTGATTCTCTTAGCAATGACAGGATTTGTTTCTGCTGACACACAAGTACAAAAAATAAGTACTAGATACGCACCAGTAAGTGCATATGTTGGTTATGCAACCTATGACACTACCAATATGAATTTGGCTGGTGGGAATGAATATTTAATGTTTGGGAAGCAGTCGAAAATCAGACAAACCGGTTCAATAGAATATGCACGGTTTGTTATAGATAATGCTCCTACAATTTCGAATTTTACGATCAGTATATGGTACTTTGATAAATCAAATGTTTGGCATAGGCGAGCAGAAACTCAAAATCTAGCACCAATTATTGTAAATGGTACAAATACAATTGCTTTTTCTACTCCGTTAGTCGCGTATACTGGAGATTTTTATAGTTTTTACATTCAATCTTCATCCCCTGCGATTCATGCAGCCAATTTGATAGGTGGAATGCACGCAGTTGCTCCTGAATTACGAACATATAATGGAATTGCACCATCAAACTATAATTGGTGGAGTTCATCCGATGACTTAACACATATATTTGATATCACTCTGTATGAATTAGCTCCGGATGTTGTATTTATAGGAGATAGCCGGACTGATGGATGGGCATATACTTCAATTGGCACATATACAAATGGTCCTTCTTATATGTTAGTGTCTGGACAAACATATCCATATTATTTTTCATTATATTCTGGTATGACTGTTCAGAATATGGGCATTGGTGGAGATAGTGCACCTTTGATAGAAGATAGATTTAACACCGATGTAATTCAATTGTATCCAAAATATGCAGTGTTTGATTTAGGCATTAATTTTTTGGTAGTTAACCAAAATGAACAAGCAATTTATAATTGTACGCAAATGTGTCTAGCAAATAATATCACTCCAGTTTTTTTCTTATACCTCCCATATAAAAATTGGACAATGCGTGTTAATGCTAGTAATATAGATACTATAAATAATTACACAATAGCACTTGCTGCATCTACTCCAGGATCAATGATATTAGATGCACGACCAGAAGTTACTGATGCTAATAATCATTGGATACCATCTTTTAGCCAGGATGGTGTACACCCAATAAAATTAGGGAAAACGTCTATTGCATATGATTTATACAAAGTATTTAAAGCAAATGGAGTATTTTCAAATAACAATGCTACTTTCGTTGGAAATGTATACGAATCACATTTTAATCTAACACCATCCAATACACTTGATTTAGATAATTGGTATGATGTTAGTACTATTTCAAGTGCACATGCAAATATAACATCGCATGTTGTAGCAGATCCATATACGAAAGTCCCAACTAATGGTTTGAGAACATGGCTAAAATTTGACAATGATACATTTGATTCAGCTAATGCTGGTGCTCAGTATTCTGCTTTCAATATAACATATGAACTCGCGAAATATAATTATGGATTTAATTCTACAAATACAACATCCGCTTTCATCGGTGCGACACCAACAAATACAAGTGCGATAACAAGGAATGGAAACCTATCTATTTTTTGTTCCTTTTATCCAACTGAAAGTTATCCGGCTGCACATTATATCTATTCTATGTATAAAACTATGTATGGGCCAGCGGGATTTAATTTAATGTGGTATAACCCATCAAATGGAAGTGAGACTGGATATATCAGGATGATGGCTGTAAATACGAGTGGTGGTATATTTTTATTGGATATTCTGGCTACCTTAAACATATCATATAATGTACTTGTTACTTACAATGATACCACTGATATAATCACAGAGTACGTAAATGGGAATGCTTACACCAAAAAAGTTTCTGGATTAATTGCGTCAAATTACACTTTGGGAGTTGGTACACAAGTAGCATATGGAACAGGTTTAACAGCAACTAATGTAACCAAAAATACGTACAATGGATATATTGATAATTTTATGATATGGGACAGAACACTTACTTTGGCTGAAGGAAACGCGATGACGTGTGATGCAGTTAATAATATGCAAATAAATGACGTGACTGAAAATACACATTCGTTATTATATTATGCTGGTCAAAGTAGTGATGTCAATATTCCAACGAATTGGAGATTTTTAAATACACTAAACTTTAGTATTCCATCTGTTGTTACACAAAATGGAGTGAGTGTTTATAATACTAATCAAACTGGTGTATTCGACTTAAAACTATATGTAGATAATTACAATAGAAGGATAGATTGTATCAATAATACAGATACTACAAATACTACAATAATTCAACATTATCCAAATTACAACGTGATAAACGGAAGCATTAGGTTGCCTGTATTACCTGCGTGTTCATATTCGATGTCTACAACAGATAATGGATCAACTCTTTATTATTTAAATTTTAGTAACAGTGCAAGTTTGATGAATGTAAATACTGGTATCTATACATTGTTTCCATCGAATAATATTATATCTAATCTTACAATGAATTATACTAGTGGAATCCCACCAGTAACAGTATAATTTACTGATCCTTCGGAAAATACAACCAAAAGGAATTAAATTTTTGATGGCGGTAGGATTTCGAATATGCAAAATCCTTTTCATACATGTATATAACAAAACGCACATATACCGTAACTTCAATAGTTAAAAATAATGTTTTCAATAGTACGTCATCAAGAATACTAAGCATTAATTCGTTGATTTGAGATATATCGGAATTTATAATGTAAATGTAACGAGCATCGACAGTGTACAGAGAGTTCTGTAAAATTTGATTGAATCTCCAACTATCTTCTTTCACAACAAAAAACAGAATTCAGAGTCAACAGTTATGCTAACAAGGTTCTGTTTTTATCATTACATTGATGCATAGTTTTTGTGTGAAAATCTCTGCATTTTCCTAAGTTCCACACTAAATAAGAACAGGATATGGATTTATGACTCATGGAACTTATGTGACTTATAGAGCAGATGGAGCTCATGGAACACTTGAAATAAATTAACCTAAAACCGAATCTTGAATAAAAAACAGAAAAAAAACTATGATGTAGTACTTTAAACAAAACTAGAAATATGAATAAACCAAATCAGAAACTCAAATTTTGTGATATAATAAAATCACACAACAATTTCGTCAAATCTCAGTTCACCAGCTGCCACTGGATGTAAGAGTAATTTAAACTCATAAAACTTTTTCATAACAATATCAATTTTCCTTGAAATTTCTGGAATATAGTATGCTTCTCCGCAGTTTTCACATATATAGGCAGAAACATCTTTGATAGCAATAATTTGCTCTCCAACTTTTACCACGAAGTCTATCTTACCTTCAACAAGTTTGCCTTTACAAAAACTACACCTGTCAGGTATCATCTTTGATCTCTCCTAACTACGTTGTCTATCCATTTATTATTTTCCGGAATATATACTGTAATTATTCTGATATATCTGTACATTCTGCCACCACAATATGACAGGGTCTACCCTTTAAATATGAAAAAAACAATGTTGAAGGACATGGTTCTTCTTCTGGGTAATCTTCAATAATTTGCCCACGAATTATAATTTCCTTTATATTTTCAGTTGAAATATTTCTCTGAAACATGCGGATTCTTGCATGATTTGATATAATGAAAACATCTCCTTCTAAAAAATGCTTTATTTTATCATGGTTAACACTTATTTCTATCAAATCCTGAAAACGATAGGACTTACGCAGTTGAGTTGACAAAATTATAATTGTCTTTTTCTTTTCAAATCTCGTTTATCTTTCATACTCTTAGCTATTAATACATTCATACATGATCCTCATTTTAACTATGTAAGTTTAGAATATTTTTAATTGTCATTAGCATATATTAAATCGTGATACTGATACATTATAAAATATATATTTTTAAACCCTATCTATTTTTTTTCATTATTAATCGCCTTTCTTGAAAAACTTCATTTATATTTATTTGTTTTTGGTTATCATCTTTCACTGCAAAAGTGAAATGTAGAGTCAATGATTATACGGATTAAACTTCTGTTTTTCAGAATATCATTATGCATAGTTTTTAATGTTAAATCTGTGCATAATTTGAACAGAACACCAACAACGGAAAAATCATGGATAAATTAGAAGTGTCATGGGCATATTTGATACCTAATTATTCAACAACTGCACATACAAAGTACCCATAATCGGAACATTATCCTTGCGTCCTTTTAAATAATATCTTTCGATATCTTTTGGGCTCACATTCTCATGAAGACGGAACCCTAAACTTTTGAGATCTTCAGCTAACATTGCAGGATTAAAATCACCCATTTTAACTGGTTCCCCTATAGTTCTCAAAAGCTTCAGAAAGTCTTGCATTTTTGGAGACAATTTCTCAGGGATAAATACAGTGGTATCTGCATAATTGAAAACAACTATACTGCCTGCAGGAACAACTTCAGAAATGGAACGTAGTGTTGCAAATATATCTTCTTGTATATAACACCAAGCCAGCTAATGAAGCTTTTGACCGTTGGATCATAAAATTGTGAACTAGTTAGTGTTGTTACCAGACTTTCCTTCGTGAAATCTATAGAAATAAAATGTAAAAAAATATTTCCAATGGAACTATAAAACACTATCATTAGGAAAATAAAGGAAAATTTCATATACACAGCGATTTCCGATGGAACAATATACTATATTATCTGACGGTTTTAATTGGTTACATTAGAACAATATAGTAATCTTTATATATTATCAAATAAAAATTGCTCAACACTACATGTTTTAAAAAAACATATAACACATGTTTTAGGAGAAAAAATGAAAGACTAAACAAAAATGAGGAAATTCATTTAAGATTATTCCTAAAATAATTCTGCCGAAGGTTTACTTCTAACGATTTAAGCCTATAATCTTGCAATAAAACGTATCTTATTATTTGTTTTGATCCTTGCATTGAAATTACCTTAGTTTTCCCATATCTTCCATTTGATTTTACGATTGCATTTATTATTCCAAGACTATCTAATTCACTTATTAAGTCAGTAATTCTTCTCTGAGTTAATATATCAATATCAATTAAATGGGCATATTGTTTATAGACATTGTAAATCTCGCCTGTAGTACATTCATTCTTTGGACTATTTTCACTCAAAACTGAAGCAGTTAAAAGAGTCAATTTTGATTGTGTGGGAAGTGTTTCTATTATAGAAGTAAGTCTGTCTAGTTCAAGCCTGTCGTTTGCTTCTCTGACATCTTCTTCTTTGATTACGTTCTTTAATTTCTCTTCTGCAATCTCACCAGATTTGCAAAGTAAATTGATAGCCTTTCTTGCATCTCCATTTTCTTGAGCACAAAGCGCGGAAATCAGAGGAACAACCATGTCTACAACTACACCAGTATAAAATGCCTTTTCAACTCTGGCATCTAATATATTGTTTAATTGTTCGGCATTATATGGATTAAACTGTATCTCACTTTCTGCAAGAACACTTTTTGTATGTCCTTTTAAGTCATCTTTAAAGTTGATATTATTGGTAATGCAGATGAGACAAGGTGGCTGGCCTGTTTTTTCAGAGATCGATCTTGTAAGTTTATTTATCAAATCTGGATTTTTAATCTTATCAATCTCATCAAGAACTATTATCAAAATCCCATCAAGCTCATTAAATAATTTCTTGAAATTAAAAGTATTCCTTGATATCGAATTCCCAATCTTTTCTCTGAATTTTCCCAATAATTCAAACATGAGATTGTTATTGATTAACCCAAGAACTCCATTTTCACTATTTGCATCTTCACAACTTATGTAAATAGTAGTTAATTTCACTCTTTTTTTAGCTGCCACCCTTTCTAAATCATTGAGTACTAATTTAGTGATCATAGTTTTTCCGGTACCCATTTTCCCGTAAACAATTATGTTATTAGGAGCCAAATTTTTTGAGATATCAATTAAACATCTCTGCATTTTCTTTATTACCTCTTCTCGATGTAAAGCGTCAGAAACGTTTGTTGGCACATAAGACACTTTTACAAGAGCTTTATTCAAGAAGATCTGTTTTCTTCGTCCCACATGCTTTCTATGGAGTAACAGCTATTTTCCATAAAATGATCTCCATCGGAAATATCTGTATATATGGTGTTACACAACGATTCATTCTATGCTATCGTTTCAGTTTCCATCTAAAACTTTTTGTTCCATATGAAATAATATTTTATTTTCCCTTATAATGTTTACGATTTTATCCTTTGAAATTTCTACCTTTCAATTAAAATTCTGGTTCCGTTGCAAAAAATTCAAAAAAATATGTAAATTTATAAGTAATGAATAAAAATCCAAATATTCAAGGAAAATGTACTAACATTATAAAACAATACCAAACAATTGATTAATGTATTTAACTTCATTAAGAACCGAGTAATTTAAATTATTAACTTGTCCTTTTTTGATCATATTCATAGCTTCAATTCCTTTTAAAGTCTTATTAGCAGATAGAAAAGACTGAAATCCTAACATTGGATTAACGATTCGCTTTATAGATCGATGATCTTGTTCTATAATGTTATTCAAATACTTGATTTGTCGAATGCCTATGTTTTTAGGTAGTATTTTATCATTTTTCAGTTTATCTATAGCAGGTAGATAAGCTGGGTTCTTATCAACAGTTATTACTCTTGAAATTTGATTATGATTCGAACTTAAAGCTTTCTTAAATAATCTCTTCGCTGCTTTTAGATTTCGTTTTGAACTTAACATGAAATCAATTGTATCTCCATTTGAATCAACTGCTCGGTAAAAATATTTCCATTTATCTTTTACTTTGACATAGGTTTCATCAACTTTCCACGAATCATTTGTTGGTCTCAAATGTCTTCTTATTTTCTTTTCTATTTCAGATGAATATTGATGTACCCATCTCATGATTGTTGTATGGTCGACTTTTACTTCCCTTTCCGCCATCATTTCCTTTAAATTTCTATAACTTAATGCATATTTTAAGTACCATCTTACATTTAATAAGATAATTTCCCCTTCATAATGCTTCTATTTAAAGGAATTAGATAGCATATCACTATCTTTGGTTTTCTTTTTATTCTATTGTATCATTAGAAAGGATTTTTTGCAACGGAACCATCTATACATATATACAAAAAAAAGAGAAGTAAATTCTTATCTCAACATTTGTAAATCTGTAATATTAACTTAATTCACTAACTTAAAAGTATAATAAAGGATATCCAACGTTTAGGTGTGGATACCCTAACTGGAAATGCAACTATTTTGTATCTACTTTAATGCTATGTGTTTTTTTTCTCTGTTTTATGGTGTTTGGTTTTATGCTGTTTGGAGTGATTTTTATGTTTATGTTTGCTCAAGTGAGCTTTAGCTTTGTGGCCATTAAAGTCCGAATTTAGTGTCTCTGTAGGCCCATAAGGTTCACTGCCATATATAGGACTGCTATACATTGGTCCAGGGATCATAGGAATTACAGCACCGCCATAACCACCATAGCCAGGTCCGCCATAGTTATTTCTGTCATCAATGTACTCTTCTTCATTGTGTTCTTCCTTTTTGGTTGGATGTTTATAGCGAACTAGAGCAACTGTTAGTGGTGAACTTATTGGGTTGTTGTTGAATGATCCTTTTGCGTATGCTGCATTGGTCACAGAACCTGCATTAATGTCGGCATCTGTTATTTTGTAGGTAGCTGTTCCTGTGACGCTTGAATCTTTATCAAGGATATCACTGTTTGGCATAGTTATTGTTCCAAACTTGTCGTCTTTAACAGTAATAGGTCCTTTAATATCCACATTTCCTGTGTTCTTTACAGTGTAGTTATATCCAATGACCTGACCTACAGCGAAATAACTTGTTAGATTTGCTATTTTTGATAATGTCAGAGATGGCATGGCTGGTATTACATTAATATAAACAGTTTTTGATGCTGTAGTGTAGTTAATAGCATCATTTCCAGAAGGTGTAAACGTGGTATTCAATTGCTGATTTTGACCTGTATTTAATACAGTTCCTGATGGTGGATTATATACAAAGTTTCCAGGTACTGAAGCAGTTGCATCTAATTGAATTCCACTCAATGCTGTTCCATATGTTATGTTCGCAGGATTGCTCCAAGTAATTGTAGGAATTATTTTTCCTATAAACTGCCCGATGACATAAGGATTTGTTCCTACATTTACTGAGGTTGTGACAGTGTTGGATGCTACGTCAATTACAGAGACATTGTTACTATCTGCATTTGCCACATATATTTTCGTTCTATCAGGAGTGACTACAACTCCATAAGGAGAGTTTCCTACAGGCACTGTGGCTATAACTTGGTTTGTGCTTGTGTTAATTACAGAAACGGTGCCAGCGAGGCCATAGTTTGAGTTCGCTACATATACTTTTGTTCCATCTGGGGGTGACTGCAACACCATTAGGATATTTTCCCACATTCACCGTTGTGACAGTGTTTGTGGTTGTGTCAATGACAAAGACAGTGCCGTCTTTGTTATTCGCCACATATACTTTTGTTCCATCAAGGCTGATTGCAACTCCTTGAGAAGCATTTCCTACAGGGACAATGGCTATGACTTGATCTGTGGCTGTGTTGATTACAGAGACATTGCTGTTTCCGTCATTTGCTACATATACCTTTGTTCCATCTGGAGTTACTGCAATTCCAGTTGGAGCTTTTCCCACATTTACCATGGCTGCAACTTGATTTGTGACTGTGTCAATTACAGAGACCTGACCGGAATCATAGCCTCCCGTCACATATACTTTTGTTCCACACGGAGTTGCTGCAACACCATAAGGATATTGTCCTACAGGCACCGTAGCTACAACTTGGTTTGTGATTGTGCTAATTACAGAGACAATACCTGGATTATCTGAGTTTGCCACGTATATCTTTGTTCCATCTGGGGTAATTGCAACTCCATAAGGATAGCTTCCTACATCCACCGTGGCTGTAACTTGATTTGTGGCTGTGTCAATCACAGAGACATTACTACTGACTGAATTCGTAATGTAAGCATATGGCGCAGCGCCTACTATGCTTGCCAGCATTAAAATAATAGCTGCTGACACTAATGTCATTGAATACAACTTTTGTTTATTGATCATTCATTCACTTTTCTTTAAATAAACAAACATAAATAACTAGTGTAAAGTATAAAAATAAACATTTGAATAAGTTCGTTAATAAAAATTCTTATAGATACATAGCCTTTAGTATCTATAAAAAAGTATCGAACCATACAAACGCAAAAGTTAAAATTAAAAGAGTATCGTAAAAAACGTATTATTTAATGCAGCGATTTTTATAAAATATGTGTATTATTCTCTTAATTTGGCTGAAACTACCTATAATTTAGGCTCAAATTAATAAAAATGCAGAGATTGAATCACAAAAACTATGTATCTATAAGATGGAAGAAAATACAATCACAGTCATCGATACTGCAATTATATCCAAGCTAATCATGCATCATGTGGGAAAGTCGTTCAAGCTGAATGTGTTAATTTTCTCTATGAGTAGGGTAGGATTCATTAGCTACTTCAGGCGATCTGTTTGATACAGTGGGTCTTGTTGTTATAATTGGTTGTGTTATAATAGGTTGTGTTATAATAGGTTATATTTGTTCTAGTATAAGTTGTAATACGACGGGTTGTTCTTCAAAGGATACATACTTTCAGTCCCACACTAGAGTAGAGGATTGTATACCTATTTATAGTCCGGATAGTATGCATCATTGTCGTAGTGGTCATGGCGGTGATGATGATGGTGATCATGATGGTGATCATGATGGTGATCATGTCACTTATGAAAGTGATATCTGCTGGGATGTTCGCCTTAGTGTTCAATTGGGTTGTATCCATCTTGGTATTGTGCAATATTCGCTCTATTTTACTTTTAAAAAGAATTATCACAAGTCCAGAAGCTTTAATTTGGATTTAAAGACTGATTGTTAATTATTTTATTGGAAGGATATTTTTATTAATTCAGAAGCTTTGAACAAGTAAGTTTATACACTAATTATGATATTGTACTCATGTCTACTAATGAGCAAATATCAATATTATTAAAGAAGTTTTAGAGATGTATACTCTAACTACGCTTCATATATTAGATTTGCCAACGAAGAGTAGATCGGGAAATAATTTTCTTAAGAATATTAAATAAAAAAAGTAGATCAAAAGAAGGAGATAAAAAGATGTTAAAACAAATGAAAAAGACACTCGGTATTTTGCTAGCAGTTTGTTTTTTAATGTCCGTGACAGCCGCAGCAGTAAGCGCAGGGCCTGCTGTGGTTAAGGAGAAAAAAACAGCCATTATAATCATGAAAGATGTAAAGACTAAATTCTTCAAACACCACCACCACAAAAACCACCACCACCACAAAAACATGACTAAGAATGGTGGAAATGGTAAAAAAATGGCCGTGAAAACCGGAACTGATAATAAAATACCTATGAAAACCGAAACTGTTAATAAAATACCTATGAAAACCGAAACTGTTAATAAAATACCTATGAAAACCGAAACTGTTAATAAAATACCTATGAAAACTGAAACTGTTAATAAAATACCTATGAAAACCGAAACTGTTAATAAAATACCTATGAAAACTGAAACTGTTAATAAAATACCTATGAAAACCGAAACTGTTAATAAAATACCTATGAAAACTGAAACTGTTAATAAAATACCTATGAAAACCGAAACTGTTAATAAAATACCTATGAAAACTGAAACTGTTAATAAAATACCTATGAAAACCGAAACTGTTAATAAAATACCTATGAAAACTGAAACTGTTAATAAAATACCTATGAAAACCGAAACTGTTAATAAAATACCTATGAAAACTGAAACTGTTAATAAAATACCTATGAAAACCGAAACTGTTAATAAAATACCTATGAAAACCGAAACTGTTAATAAAATACCTATGAAAACTGAAACTGTTAATAAAATACCTATGAAAACCGAAACTGTTAATAAAATACCTATGAAAACTGAAACTGTTAATAAAATACCTATGAAAACCGAAACTGTTAATAAAATACCTATGAAAACCGAAACTAACAAAAATATGCCTATAAAAAGCGAAACCAGCAAAGATATTGCTGTGAAAAGCTGAATTGGCAAAGATCTACAAATATCATTGATGGCTGAAGCAGAAACACTGATTTAAAAAAATCAAACTAAATTCACTAAAATGTTTTTAGTGATATTTGGTGATATCCACATAGAAGACTTACAAAACAGATCTGCTTATGCCATCATGGATATCACAATAAGTAACTTGTTGAAATCAGAAATTTGTTGAAATTCTCTATACTTTGACATGTTATTAATTTGAACAATATGAATGGAGTGAAATAAATGTTGAAACAATCATCTAATGGAATGAGAAAGGTACTGGCTATTTTGCTGGTAGGCCTTTTTGTAGCATCGTTGACAGCTGTGGCAGCTGTTGCTAGCCAACATGGTGGAGGACACGGTGGACACGGCGGTGGTCACGGGCGCTAAGGTGGTTATGGCAGCTATGGCTACTGGGGTGGCTATGGGTAGCTACACTGGATGTGGATGGGTGAATGGTGCATGGGTTTGCCTCGCATATGGCTATCCGTATATCTGAACATGAAAATATGCCACATGGTCACATGGGAATAGCATCTGAATGAAAACAAAAACTGCAAAAGATAAAACTGTAAATACTGGATTTTCAAAATACCTATAGGTTTTGTTGGCTATTGTAAGTGCTGAAACCCTATGAGCATCACGTTTGTTTTCGATTACTCTAATATTGTTATATTTATCCCAGAAAAAAAATTGTCCCCACAAATGCAAGAATTTTTGGAGTATTTGAAAAAGATAGATGAAACAATGAAAACTGGCTGCTTTAATTCGTTGAGCTTGACCGAAGATATCGGAAATTTAGGATTGCGTCTCCAGAAGAATTCGAACTCAGCGACATCAAAGAATATTACTTGCAATAACGTACATATGGACATTTTGATTATATGCACGTTGCATGTGTGGTTATTGAATAATCAGGCACATAATATATTTATCTGCCTAGCGGCAACAAATTTTGTCATTAATTTATCACTCAACTTTTTTCATGTACATCCTTATACATCATCACAGGATTGAGGTTCCACCTTCATTGGCGGTATGCAACAAAAGACAGCAAACTGATCGATAAAAGTCTTCTGGAAAGTCTTATTCGCCGGGGAAAAAAGATATCTATCATCATAGAAGTATTTTCATGTTTGGGAATTATCTTGGTTGCCCTGAATATCCTCTATGGATTGGTTGTATATACTTGTGGCCACTTCTTTCTCTGGTTCTGGCTCACAACAATTCAGTAAAAATGTTTTTTTGCTGAGTACTTCCGCAGTTCATGGTAGTCTATCGGCTCAATTTTTTTTCACGATTGGGAAATGCCACATGTGGTCTCCGAATGATAAACGAAGCGTCGAGATTTTTCATCATTCTTCCGGCTATATTAGCAGGAATACCTATCGCTATCATTTCTGGAGGAAGGGGATGGTTCGGTGTGGGATCCTGCGGGCCTATGAACGCGGTGTCTCGAGGTGTTTTGGCAGCAAGGCCCACCGGGAATGTGATATATGTCGAACAGGCTGATCCCCATGGAACGATTACAGGGGAGAACGAGTCGTCCCGATCAAAGTGAATAAGTGCCGCCATGTTCCGCATTTGCTTGGCCGTGTCAAAGCAGCACAGAGATCTGATGGAAGGCCCAGAATCTGGAAGGGTTTCACATGCCTGAACGACAAGATATTTTCCCGGCGGATATATCGGTCCCGCCGCCAACATGCAGCGCTCTACCAGCTTCGGATTTGCTTTCATGTATTCTGCTACCCCGCCGTGAACATTTTTCCTGCCGGTCGATACAAAATACTTGATTTCATCAGGTACTGGAATATATCCCACATGGTAGAGCCCACCGAGGCAGCATCCTTTACTGGTGTTTGCACTGACATAGGTCGCTGATACCTCGTTTCCTGTGGCCATCCAGTACATGGAAACAGCAAAACACCGGTTCACTTTGGTCATCGGGGGAATACTCGCCGGCAGAATCTCAGATCCGTATACCGCAAGAGGGCGGGTCGAAAGCCTGAATGCTGCTTTCAGCCTTGCCCCAATTTCCCTGAAATCTGTATCTTTCATTGGTATACACCTCATTGCTCTGTAACGAGCCTTTTCCAAATCGGGCCATCAAATACACCATCCTTTGCCTCCTCTTCCATCTCCTCAAAAAGCGAGAATGGCACAGCAAACGTTAACATGTTCGCTGGGATGGTCTTTCTCACGTTCGCCCTTGCGGCAAGGTCAGTGTATCCGAGTACTGCCCGTGGATGCTCTTTGTTTGCATCATCGTACACGAATACCCCTATCTGTTGACAGGCCGCCATCGGCGGAACTCTCACTGGATCTGTACCTTCGCGGATGGCTCCAACCAACGTGACTAGCCCGATGATCTGTAGCGGATCTGCAACAAACACCACAACGACCGGGCTTTCATCGTGTTTCGCTTTGCTTATGGGTGTGAAGATCACGTACTTTTCGGCAATGTTCGTGATCGGCAGGTCTGCAGTTATGAACTGTGTTGTCTTATCTGTATTTCTGTGAAGGCGCTCACCGTACAGAAACTTTGCTCGCTCTCGCTTTGGAATATGCTGCATGGTAGTGCAATAAGTATCTGGATTCTTGCTGCTCTCTACCCCCTTCACAAAAAATGCCGACATGAATTCTACACCTGCACCGCCGAATGCATCGTAATAGCTGTTTCCAAAGCCAAGCCCTGCAAGGGCACCTGGGCAGCCATAACTCTCCCGGTCAAATGCGGCGGTCTTTCCTTTCATTGCAACCTTTGCAAAGAACGGCATGATACATGACCATCCGTGCGGTTTGATCTGCAGTGCTCTTTCGGGTTTTGTATTACTCCAGATAATTGCCACAGGTTCATTGTCAAGCCTGAGTTTTTCTGCAGTTATATTCTTCATTCCGTTCACCTGTTCATTTCATCGAACCTATCGGTATACCAGCCGTATTAGTAGACGTAACATCCGTTATTTTGTTTTATTAGTTGGTTAACATATACTCCTATTAGCGTGTCAGCACATCGACTTTCTCTTTTGTATTCCTTAAAGAATTAATTTCTCTTTGCTACCTAGCCCTCGTCAAAAAGGCGTTAGTAGTGGCTCAATCTTTCCGCTTCACCATGGTTAACGTGGTTACTCTTCATTATTTATATTACAGATATCACTTTCATCTTGTTATTAGAGTCGTAGGAGACATTCCGCGTTTCCATGTGCTATCTTATGCTTATCTCCAGGGCTCACAGGGAGTTGATCCAGGAAGTTGCGTGCTTGATCCATCGGACTATAGGGATAATCGGCAGAGAACATTATTCTGTCAGCTCCGACCTGAAGATATAGGTTGAGAAATGTCTGAGTAAAATTAAAGCCGCTGAATGTATAGTAAATATTCTCTCTGAGATAGTTTGCTACAGGATGATTCAGCTTCGTCACGTTTGGAGATAAAACGTTGTCGATTCTGGGCATCATAAACGGAAGAGCCTCTCCCATGTGGCCAATCACTATCTGAAGGTCCGGAAACTGATCGAAAGCTCCACTGAGAATAAGGCGGAGAACATGGACAGCGGTCTCGATATGCCAGCCCCATGCTGCTCTGGATAATCCGTCTGTCACTTCTGGTGAAAAACCTGTATAGTAAGCCTCAATCACTGGTTCCGGTGGCAGTGTTGGATGGATGTAGAGTGGAACCTTGAGCGTTTCTGCCCGCTCCAGAATCGGCCAAAAGAATTTGTCATCCAAGTAGCGGTCTCGTGTGTGACCGTTGATATTTCCTCCTTTGAAACCATGTTCATTAACCATGCGCTCCAGCTCTTCGGCAGCACTGTCTGGAGCAGCGGTCGGTAGAGTGGCGAATCCAGCGAAACGCTTTGGATAAAGCTGTATCGCTTCTATGAGATAGTCATTAGCTTCGCGGGTTAGCTCTACTGCCTCGGTCGCATCAAGTTGTTGCACTGAGGGAGCGGTCAGAGACAATACCTGCATGTCGATACCTGCGGCATCCATTTCTGCGATTCTCTTATCGCCGATATCGGACAATTCTTCAATAAGTTTCCCAGAGCCAAAGTGCTTTGCCATCTTGGCTTGTTCATTGAGCTTTCTTCCCGGGCCATCCAGAAATGCCGGGGTAGCATAGTGTTCTTCAAGAGTGATAGTTCGCATCATTTCGTGATTATTAAGTTGAGACAATTTTTCGAGAGCTTTGTTTTCCATAATCATTATTTCTTGTAAAGTCCTTAAATAATTTCTCATTGATCTTTGTTTAGGAGAACGTTAACATCTTATCACCCACCAACCAAAAAATCTGATACCTATACAGAGGATAGCCCCTTAAGTGACTGTATCCAACTCTTTTTTTAGATAGAAATAAACGTAGAATACATGAAAATCAATTTTGAAAAAGCCGTATCATATATGAGACCCTATATGAAAACGACGAAGCATCCAAAAAAAAATATATTGAAACGACATAACTCAAAAAATTCGGAACAGTTGTAGATAGCGACGTTTCAAGAATGATGCAGCTATTAATACGTTTAGTACGACCACAAAGGATCTTAGAAATTGGAACAAATATAGGTTATTCAACAGTATCTATGGCTAATGTTGCTAAAGAATACGGCGGCAAAATTACCACGATTGAGTATAATGAGCAGTTAGCAAAACAAGCAATAAAAAATTTCAAGCATGCTGATGTTGCTGAACTTATTGAAGTAATAATTGGGGATGCAAAGGAAATAATACCAACTCTAAAATAAAGTTTCGATGTAGTATTTCAGGATGTTGGAAATAAAACACTTTACTTTGTATTACTAGATAATTTAGTTACCTTTCTGAAACCAGGTGGAGTGTTCTTGGCCGAAGATTCTCTTTTACCGGCTAGGGAGATGAATGTATCAAAATATGAAGACTTTGATCAAGTAAAATGGATAGAATCACTTGAAGAATTCAATAAGCTGATTGCTAACTGTCCATATTTAAGCAGTACAATATTTCCTATTGGCGACGGATTGACTATAGGCATCAAAATAGGTTAACAATTGTCCACGCAGTAGATATCTCGCAGGAAAGACGTTTTACACATCCGTCATGATTAATTGATTACATGGATTCAATCACCTGCTCGCTGACGACCAGTCAACTTTACAAATACATTCTAGAGGCTCGGGCCAAGAGTCGTGATACTGATAATTTTAAGATTATGCGTGTAAGTACCATGCACCTTTTCATTGTGCTGTTTGTATAACTAGAACTTCTTGAGTAGTTAATTTGCCTTTTTTCTCTCTCATTTCATCCTCATGATACCCGCATGAAATGATCTTATATCTTGATTTCTTTAAATTTTCACCAAATGTTGCCTGTACATCATTTCAAGCTCGGCAAGGTCGCTCATTGGTGTTGGGATCACTCGTGAATCATTTTCCATTATCGCTTTTGCAAGGTTCCGAAATATTTCCGCTTCCAGTGAGTCGGGGGCGTACTCCACCACGGGTCTCCCTTCCAGTTCACATGCCTGGATCACGGGACTCCTGGGGACAAACTGGACAAAAGGAGTTCCCAGCTTTTTTGCAAAATCCGGAATGACTGCATTCTCAAATGCTTCATTGCCATTGCTGTTGCAGATAATCCCCGCGAGGCCGGTATCCCCTCGCTTTGCTAGTCGTTGCACAGCCCTAGCGATGTTATTTGCCGCATAGATACTCATGAAGCTGCCAGAACAGATGAGATAGATTTCTTCCGCAAATCCTTCGCGGATAGGCATTGAGAATCCACCGCATACGACATCGCCGAGGACATCATAGATTGCTACGTCGATGTTGTAGGTAGAAAAAGCCTTGAGGTCTTTTAGGATTTGCAGAGCTGTTAGCACGCCTCGACCAGCACACCCAATACCAGGTTCCGGTCCTCCTGCCTCGACAAGGTAAATCTTACTGGGTGATCGGAAGACCACCATGTCTAGATTTATAGCATATTCATCTTTTCCTAACCTAAGCTGTTCTCGGCGCTCTTCCAGTACTGCTGGAATAAACTTCCCCTCTGCAAGGATTCTCGTCGAATCCCTTTTTGGATCACAGCCAACCTGCATTACCGTGTGCCCCATCGCATTTAATGCGGCAGACAGGTTTGAAGCTATCGTGCTCTTACCTATTCCACCTTTGCCATAGATAGCGATCTGTCTCATATTCCTTCACCACTTTGCTTCGTATCTTCTTTCTTTTGAACGCCATCCCATAGTCCACTCATTTTGAATACACTCGAACAGGTTCAATATGCCTGTATATCCGAAGTATTCCCGATTTATCATCCTAAACTGGCGAATAGTCCTAACGATCTCAACAACATAGGCCACGGAAAGTCCCTCGCTGGCATGCCTTTCGATGGTGCTACCGAACACAACCCGTGGCCTGACCTCCCGGATGCTTTTCCGTGTATTATACACGTCTGTTCCGTAAATGATCTTCGGATTGAGACCAAGAATCTGGAGTTCCCGCTCTAGCAATTCCCGCGTCGGTCTCTATGAGGTATACAAGGCAACGAGCTCAGGGGTCATCTCCATCCCCTCGGTAACAAACCGGATCAGTGGGATTCCTACCGTGGCATCGGCAACAATAGCTGTCGGAGTCCGATACAGAAATCTCGCCATTGGCCACTTGCGCCGGCACGTTGCCATCACCATCCGTTCGCCTTCTGCAACTATCTCCTCTGTCCTTTTCAGCGCATCGAATCGCTCACCCAGCACGGTCAACCAATGTTGCGTGTTTGTCATCCCTATTGGCAGGGGTATCCCTTGACATATCTGCTCGATGTCATACTCCGTTAAAAGGTAATCTGCTGCTTTCTGCCCAGCATCGTGGCTCAGCAGGAGGGATGCCTCAGCAGATGCGATGTTTTCGATTTCAGAAATCGGAGTCTGGTGTGTGAGCGTGGCTACAACCTTAATGCCCATCCTAGAAAGAACCTGTTTCACCCATGTAAGGTCTGCCGGCCATGTCGGGTTGGCATTGGCGTGGGGAGCAACAAGACAGACAGAACCGGGTACCTTCTCTACGTCGTCTTTTACCAGCTTTTTTAGGATCGTATCCAGCGCGATGTCGATGCCATCGTATTGCGATCCTCGGAACCCGGCACATTCAATTGGAACGAGTCGAAACTTCATTTCTGGCTGCAGGGCCTCATATACTGCTACAATATCGTCGCCCACAATTTCGGGACCACATGCACTAAGCACGAAAAGGGCCGAGATCGGGATATCTTTTACCTCCCGAATTGTGCGGGTAAGGATGTCTTCTCCACCATACACGATCTCGTCCGCGCAGAGCTTAGTACAGAGGGTCATTGTTTCCATATAATCACACTCCTGCGAGACAAAGGCATTGTTGACAAGATACTCGCATCCTTGTGGAGAATGTGCAAGCAGAGCAGAACTAGAGACTCCAAGGGCAGTCAGGGCGGCACCGTTGAAAGCGCAGCGAAGGTAGGGGTCAGTGCACGTCTCCGAGGAAGACTCTGATGGCCCAACCGTTTCCTTAAAATTTCCTTGTTCCATAGAGCATCCCCTTAAACAATCGCGAGCGTGGTAGGTCTTTGTTCTCAAGTGTCTGTCTAACCAGAGCGGCGATGTTCCTAATCCCCCGGAAGCCGTACTGGGGCTGAAACGACGGGTTCATGAGTGTTAAGTTCACCACTGGACAGGGAGGGAACCGGCCGGAGTTTCCGAAGAAAATAGGGTTATCATATTCCTTAACAATTGACTTTAGCTCTTCTTCTGTCTCTTTGGATGACCGAAAGCTCCCTAGCCAAAAGAGTCCTTTTGTCAGGATAATCTCCGGGTTAACTCCGGTTTCCAGGAGAAACTTGATGCTGGGCATACGCTCCTTGATCGTATATGGATGAACGTTGATGACTACAGGATGTGCACCAAACTCTGCTGCCATCCGTGCAATGGAAAGCGCTCGTATCGATCCAGAGAATTCAGATATCTCTACAATAGTCGTTTTTCCAGAGAGAGCTTGCCTTAGATATGCTATTTTCGGTTCTACTTCTTGCATCTCTCGTTCGATCACTTTAATAGCCACTGTCTCCATACCAAGAGGTTTTGCCACGCTGAGCAGCCATTTTTTTTGTGGCCTCAGGGCCATATGGTTGTCCGGTACGGCTGTAAGGGATTCAGAATCTTTCTTGCATCAGATCGCCCAGCTTCTGTCCCCAGTCAAAGCACCATGAAGTATTAAGTTCGACCTCCCGTGCATGCTTAATCTGCTCGACGGTGCACCCTCCCGCGATGATGGCATTTATCTTTATTCCAATTTCA
>OCZT010001002.1_pt1 | contig 29044 bp, 30 predicted proteins | sample 1539031 | NCBI WGS metagenome assembly OCZT01 (sample SAMEA3539308, study PRJEB22396) | soil metagenome | biome: tundra; feature: field; material: soil | place: USA | collected 2010-05 | depth 0.15 m | reverse complement strand
CCATAGAAACCTTGATCACTTCGACAACCGCGTTGAGAACTTGCAGGTGCTTTGCGTGTCGTGCCACATGAGCCTGCATAAACAGGCCTACTGGGACGCCATTCACGCCGGAGAGACTCCGCCGACTGGCAACGGTCCTGTCGGTTGGCGCCGCGAGGGAGACCGTCGCGCACAGCGTGGTCATGCCGAATGGCGGCGGGAAGCGGGCAGACTACCCGCGGACGGAAGTCGTATGGCTCTCGCCGGGGATCCCGGCGACGCAGCCGCGGCTGCAGATGGGAGAGGAGTGAGCATCGTGGACTACGCGGAGGCGGTTGCCACTACCATAGCCGACCGGACGTCCGACACCATGGAGGTCGTGAACCTCGAGCTTATGGACGCCTGCGAGGCGAAGATCCCACTATTACGACGTGGAGGCGCACGCCGCCTGGCTGATGATGGAGAATCTGCAGGCGGCACACCGGGAGGGGAAGGTGTAATGGCAACTTTCACTCACACCGGAAAGCTCTCGCATCATAGGCAATCTCCGGACTCGCCCTCGGCCTACCGTTTGCCGACCGGCGACGAGAACAAGGGCCGCTCGCGCAGGCGGCGCTACTGCCCGGCCTGCTCAGAATTCACCTTCGCCCGTGGCGAGACCGTCTGCCGCTGTGGCGCGTCCCTTCGGCTCGACGCCAAAGGCCAGCCCGTCTATCCGCTGCTCGCAACGTGACAACGAACGCACCCCCAGGGAGGAATCCTATGTCGAAGAAACATCCGCAGAAGCCGACAGCACAGCAAAAACGAGACGAAGCTAGCTTCCTGGCCGGGCACCATGGCCGCTTGGCGGAGGAAAACCGGTCGGCGCCCCTGGCGATCGGCGCCGGCCCGACCAAATGCCCCGACTGCGCCCGTCGCGAAGCCGCTGGCCACTGCCCGGCGTGTCATGGCGTCGAGAACGGGATCCCGCGACTGCGCTCACTGGCGCTGAACAGTCTGATCGGACTGGTGCGGCAGGGGGAGATCAACTCCCGCGGATCCGGCCCCGGCGAGGACTCCGGCCTCTACGTCGTGAAACTCGGCGATTATGTGATCGCGCGGGTGCTCGACCCGCAGCTCGTGACCATCGAGCTGCTGGATGCGCCCGCATCCGAGGGGAGCAGTACGCGTCTGCCGATTTCAGGGGTGATGGAGACGCTGGCGGCCCTCGAGGTGATCTGCAAGCGCCTGCTTCACTTCTTCTGGACCGGGGAGCAGAAGTCATGAGGCCGAGGCGGCAGACGGCGCCCTTGCGCGCGGAGGCTGATTGCGAGCCGCTGGCGGAGTGGCTGTCCCGAGAGTTTCCCGATCCCAAAGATTGCAGCATGGGCCGGGAAAAGGCGCTGGCTGAGCATCTGCGCGAGCTGACGAAGACGATAGAAGAGGTGGAGAGTGCCCAGCGGACGCGGGAGGATTACCCAGCGTACTACCACGCGGAACTGTGGGCTGTACCCGATTGGCCAAGGGACATCCTGCAACTCGGGAAGCGGGATCCTAAGCCGAACCGGACCGGAGAGCGTAACCGGCTGCCCGCGAAATGCCCCTCGCCTCGGAGCCGCGTGAGGGCGCGCAGCGTGCGCGGGCTATACATAGAGACGCAACAGGTTGCGCGGTCTAGCTACGGGCGCGTGGAATCGGAATTCTGGAAGCGGGTAGAAGCACGCCTGCGGGCAATGCACCAGGCGGACATGGATTTGTGGCATGTGATTACCGAGCGCGCCATCCGGGCGCACAACCGGGGGCACCAGGCGCGCGTGGTAGCGCTGCTGCGATTACGGACGCGCGTAGAGAGGCGACTGGGGGCCTACTGGACGGATGATGCGTGGGAGGAGCACAGCTTCGAACGGAATAGGGTACTTGACAAGGACGGAAGAAAGTTGTAGGGTCTGCTCAATCCCGTCACAATCATAGTCACTACTCTCAGCGCCGTCGGCGAAATGCCGGCGGCGTTCGCGGTTTAATGTCATGGCCAAAGGCCTCGCGCGCAAGCTCATCGACTGCCTGCACTGCGGCAGCGTAGACCACGAGGAGGCCTGCTGCGCGTTCACCGGCTTCTCCACGCCCGGCGCGGATCAGCCCCACGGGTGCCCTCGCGAGATCCGCATCCACGTACTCCACAACCTGCCGGCCCGCACGCAGGCGGACGTGCGCACGCTGGTCATGCGCTCGCTGCAGCGTGGCCAGGGCGAGGCGCTGCTGGAGATGCTGCACGCGACGAGCGACGGCGATCGCGCGGCGTTCCAGCGGCTGGTGATGAACACCGAGCTCGCGGACATGCACGTGGAGGGCGGGCGTGACATGCTGGCCAGTGTCGAGGGGCAGCGGCGGTGGAATGACGGGCCGCTGGGGCCCCGGCACCAGACCGGCGCGGCAATGGACGAGGGGGCGTAGGTCGTGGCGGATAAGAAGGCCGGCGACGCGGATTACGGCCCAGACAGCCGGTGAATGACCATGGCGACACAGCCGAAGGAGTCCGAAAAGGCCAAAGCAGCGTATGCGATCTACGAGGGGTTGGGGACGGCCCGGACGCTGGAAAAGACGGCGGAGGCCTACCGCCGCCAAAACCTCCCCGGAACCTCGTCCAAACCAGCCTCCACCAAGCGGGTACTCTCCGGGTGGTCGGCGCAGTGGCATTGGCAGGATCGTATCGCCGCTTACGAAGAGAAATTCCGCGCCAAGCAGCAGACCGCCGCGGAGAAAGCCCGGCTGGCGAATATCGACCTGGTGCGCACGGCCAAGGAGCGGCTCGTGGAGTCGCTCGACGAGAAGACCTTCCGCGCGGACAGCACGCAGGACCTGGAGCGCCTGGTCAAGCTGGAGATGCAGCTACTCGGCGCGCCCCTGACGGACAAGCACGAGGTGAGCGGGGACTTGAATGTCCGCGTGGCAACGTATGAGCACCTCAGCGCCGACGAACTTGCTGCCCTCGCCGCAGGAGGCGCGGGCGGAACTGGAGAGGCGGGCGGAGCAGACTGCGGAGACTGATGCTTACGCCTGGACCCGGCTCCACATGCGCAGCGAGCGCAAGGAGCCGCTCGACTTCGAGCAGCGCCCTTATCTCCGCGCCATTCTGCGCGACGACCGGCCGCGGCAGGTCTGGGTAGCCTGCGCGCAGTCCGGAAAGACCGTCACCGGCCTGTCGAAGCTCTTCCATTTCCTCTGCCATCCACCAGACGGGCGCCCGCGCACGGTGATCTACACCTTCCCCACGCAGACGGAGGTGCACAAGTTCAGTAAGATGCGGGCCAAGCCGATGATTCTGGCATCGCCCTTCCTGCGGTCGCAGATCGGAGACGTGGACAGCGCCGAGGTCAAGCTCTTCGCCAACGGCAGCGCGATGTACTTCCAGGGCACCTTCACCGACCGCCAGGCCACGAGTATTCCGGCCGACCTCCTGGTGCACGATGAGCTGGACAAGTCGGTCCCCGGCACCATCCAGATGTACGAGGACCGCACGAGCAACAGCCCGGACCCGCGCAAGTATCTGTACTCGACCCCGACTATCCCGAACTATGGGATAACCGCGGAGTGGGAGCTCACTGACCAGCGCGAATGGGTGTGGAAGTGCGGCTGCTGTGGGCGCGACCAGATCTTCGCCCCCATGGACCGTTCCGTGCCGTGGCAGGAGATGCTCGACTTTAGCGAGTACCCGGCCGCCTTCCGCTGTGGGGCGTGCCGCGCGGAAGTGCAGCGTCAGTGGATACTCGCCGGGCGCTGGGTGGCGCAGGCACCGGAGAATCGCGGGCGCGCCGGCTACCACCTCACGGCCATCATGCCGCCACAGTCCACCGCGGCGCGGCTGGCCGAAGCCTGGAAGGACGCGAAGTACCCCGAGCTGTTCGTGCAGGGGAAGATCGGCCTGCCGGAAGTCGCCGGCGACAAGTCCGTCACCGAGGACATGATCGCCTTCGGCGAGTGGCCGAACACGCTGCAGCACGCGGGGCCACTGTTTGCCGGCCTCGACCAGGGGAAGAAGCTGGACTTTATCGCGGGGGACGGCGCGGGCCAGCTCGTCTGCGTCTGGCGCTTCGACGACTGGAGCGAAGTGGCCTCGGCGATGCGGACGTTGAACATCCGTATGCTGGTCTGCGACCAGCGGCCCGACGAGCGCGCCGTACAGAAGCTCATGGGGGACTTCCCTGGGCGGGTGCTCGGGGCGGATTACTCGCTCAACACGGTCAAAGACGAAGAGTGGTTCACCAAGGACCCGAATCACCCGCACGTGGCGATCGCGCGCACGCCGGGGCTCGACGCTACCCGCGAGCCGCTGATCATGGGGGGGCAGGGCGGGGACGTGTTCCCGGCGATGGCCCCGGAGTTGAGGCGGGTGCTGCTCGCCCAGCTTTGTGCCTCGGTACGCACGCGCACCGAAGACGCCAAGGGGCGCCCGGTGGCCAACTGGGTAGAGACCGGGCCGGACCACCTGCGGCACGCACACCTGTACTATCGGGTGGCCTGTGTCGCTGAACCCCTGAGTTGGTGGCAAAGCGAGCTGCACGAGAGTGAGCAGCAACTGAGCGAGGCCGAGCCCCCGTCCGCGGATCCCAGCGCGGATAATTTCGACTACTCCGGATATCCGGACCGAGACTAACCCTAACCATGCGAGCCAAACTGCCGAACATCCTCAATATGGCTGGCCTGATGACGCGGGGGCAGGCGGATAAGTACGCCGCCGAGCGGGCCTCGGGCGCTGTCAATCGCTATGCTGACGACGTGGCCGTCCATGGTGTCAACCGCGCGAATGCGATCATCGGTTCCCACGGCCCGGCAGAGTTCCGCGGCGGACTGCTCCCCTTCCCACTACTGCGCGTGTTCTCTGACGAGTGCGACGTTGTGCGCGGGGCCATTCAGAAGAGGATCGCCCAAGTGATGGCGACGAACTGGCACTTCATCCCCGCCGAAGGCCTGACCGCCAAGGAGGCGGCGCCGGACATCGAGGCGGCGAAGGAGGCCTGGTCTCGCAAGGGGAGCTTGGGTGGGCCGGGCAAGTCCCGGCGCGAGTTCATAAGCGAGGTAGTCGAGGACCTGATGGTGTGCGGCGCGGCAGTGCAGTTCCGCCAGCCTAACGCCGGTGAGGTCGCCTATCAGCAAGGGCGCGTTTCGGATCCCAAACTGGCGCGCGGCACCTTCGCCGTGGTGAATGTGGACGCGGCGACGGTCAAGCCCATTCTCAGTTCTGGCGGCTGGGTGCCGGTGCCCCCGGCTGTCGCCTACGAGCAGTACATTTGGGGTGCGGTCGAGGCCACCTTCACCCGCGACGAGCTGCGCTATACCCGCCTCAACTCGCGCACGAATCTCCGCTGGTCGCGAAGCCCGGTGGACCACTGTCTGGCCGCGCTGCTCATGTGGATGAATCAGGACCTGCGCGTGCTGACCGAGCTCGTGGACGGTCGGGGCAGCATCGGCCACTGGGAAGTGCCGGAGGGGTGGAGCCTGGAGCGGACCAAGGAATTCTCCACGTGGATCAACGCGCTCATGGACACGCCCGAGAAGCGCGCGAAGGGAGCGCGGAAGGCGATCCCGGTAGGCCCCAAGTGGGTGCCGGATGAGCCGTGGGATTATGAGCGCGTAGTGAAGTTCCAGAACTTCCTCGTGCGGCGCGTAGCCGGGGCTTTTGACCTAAACCCGGCCGTTCTGGGCTATGCCGGCGAAATGTACAAGGTCGCGCAGGAAGAGGCGCGGCGGCTGGCGGAATTGTGGGCGCAGTTACCGCTGCTGATTTGCCTGGAGGAAATACAGAACGAAATCCTGCACGATGACCTGGGACTGGTGAAGGCCCAGGGGGCGTGGGATGTCAACCTGTCCGACCGCGAGGCCATGGGGCGGATCGCCGCGGCCGCCGGCCTGGAGCGCATGTGCACGAATGACTTCCTGGAAGCGGCGGGTTTCCCGCTGGCTGAGGGCGACCTTGCCAACGCCTATTTCCATGACGTGGCCCGGGGTGCGCCGATCTTCCTGGGCTGGCGCCAGGGGTACGAGCCGAAGACCGACGACCCGCAGGCGCTGCTGGCGGCCGGCTCTGCCGCGACCGCCGCCACCTCCGGTGAGGCCGACCCGCAGGAGCCGAACGGCACCGAGAAGACGGACTCGCGCCCGACGGCACCCGAGTCCGCGGGCAGCCAGAAGCCGCCGGGCGACGCCACGATCTCCACGCCCAAAGCCGACGCCGTTGGCGACAGTGGCACCCCGGCCAATACCGGCGGCGGGCAGAACGTGGGCGCGCAGCCGATTGTGCCGCCGCAGGCGACAGGCGGCAAGGCGGGCGAGGACCTGCGCCGCTGGCGCGACAAGGCGCTGCGCTTCCAGTCAGAGGGGCGGCTGGAGAAATGCCACTTCGACAGCACGGAGATCCCGGCAGAGTTGGCCGCGGGGATACAGGAGGCGCTCGGCAAGGCGAGCAGCGCCGCGGACGTCGAAGCGGCGTTTGGGCTGTCGGGGAAGGCTGCGGAGGGTGAGGGCACCCCGGGCGACTCGGAAGCCCCGCCACTGCTGGGGGCGCTGGAGATCATCTACGACGCGGTGAAAGCGGAGCGCGCGGGGCGGAAGGCGCAGCCGGCGGGACCGTCCGGGATGCGGTAAAGGACAGTGACTACCATGGCGAAGATCACGCGGTTTGACTTTGACCTCAACCTCCAGAAGGCCTTCGAGGGTGACGGCGGGCAGTTGCGCTTTCGCGCGGAGGCCGCCACGGGGGACATCGACCGCGACAACGAGTATTTCACCGCGGCGGCGCTGCAGGAACTGGCGAACCCTCCGCAAACCCCGCTGGTGTACCTGGCCGGCGACCACAAGAGCCGCCCCGAGAAGGCGGTAGGCGAGGTAGACCTGCTCAAGGTGGAGGGCGGGAAGCTGATTGCGGAGGGCTACTTCTACCCGTGGGTGTCCGAAGCGGCCACCGCCTGGCACCACATGAAGGACAACGTTCGCTCCTACGCCGCCTCCGTCGGAGGCGGTTTCAACTATGGCCCTAAGACCTGGGACGCTCGCTCCGGGAAAAGCATAGCCCCCATTGTGGCGGCGGGCCTAGATCACATAGTCTTCTGCCGGCCCCAGGAGGCCCGCAACCCCATGACGCTAGTGCAGGCCCTGGAGAAGGCGCGCGCGGAAGACGAGGAGACTGAGCAGATGGGGAAAGCCCTGTTGCCGTTAGCGGTGGAGAATTTGGGTTGGGACGCCGAGCGGGCTATCGCCGCTGTCAAGGACTGGGCCGTCGACGTGGACGGAGCGATTGACCTTCTCAAGTACGGGCAGGCCTTCTTCTACCAGGTCGAGGACGCCGCGGTTAAGGAGGGCGATTTCAAGCTCCCCTTCGCTACCGTAATTGACGGCTCGCTGCACGCGGTCTGGAACGGCATCCACGAGGCGCTCAGTCGCCTGGGAAGTACCGATATTCCCGAGACCGACAGGCAGGCCGTCAAGAGCAAAATCAAGTCCTACTACGAGGCCTTTGACAAGGACTGGCCGGGGGACAAAGACCAGACGACTACGGGCGGCAAGGCCCTCCTGGCCGAAAGCAGCCCGATTGGAGGACACATCATGGCGGACGAAACCCCGAGTATAAGCTTCTCTGAGAATTTGCAAGAGGAGCAGGCGGAGCAGGCCGTGCAGGAGTTGGTGTGGGAGGTCCTATCCCCGCTCCACGAGGCGCTCCGTGAGACGATCCAGGCGATTGTGCAGCAGCCTGCCGAGCAACAGGCCAGTCTGCTTCGCGCCGCATGCGCCGAGTACAGCGTAGCGGTGCAGAACGCCGTGGCCGGCCCCGAGGCGCTGGCGAAGTCCAGCGAGGCTTTCCTCGCCGCGCAGGCGACGGACCCGGAGGGCGGCAAGGCGGGGGCCTCGATTAGCGCGGCTAATCGTACCCACCTTCACGCGGCCATTGGGCACCTAACGGATGCCTGCGGCTGCGGGCAGTGCGGCAAGTGCACCGAGATAATGCACGGGCCGGAAGAGGGCAGTGACGGCAAGGCCGGCGGCGAGCCCGCGGCCAATACTGAGGCGGCACAGGCCGCCGCACAAGGAGAAACTAACATGAGCACTGAGACTGATAAGATCGTGGAGGGCGGCAAGGCCGGCATCGTGGACACGACTGTCGCCGGCGCGCCCGCGACGGAGGACGCCCAGGCCGATCCGAATCCCGCTACCCAGGCGGCCATCCAGGCTGCCGTGGACGCGGCCCTGGCCCCCTACAAGGCCCTCGCCGATAAGGTGGAGGAGCTGGGTAAGGCCAATGCCGAGCTGACCGCCAAGCTGGAGACCACCGAGGCCGGCAAGGCCGCGGCGGAGACGGAGGCGGCGGCCCTGGCCGCGGCTCCCGCTGCGACGCCCGGCGCCGTGAGTACCGCGGCCCTGGACACCGATCCCGGCGCGCCCGTGACCCTGCAGGAGGTCATGCACAAGGCGGCCGACGAGCACGACAAGACCACGTACTTCGGCGCCCATGCCCAGGGCCTCGCCCTGCATGAGACGGTCGTGTACGAGGGCTGGGGCGACAACCCGCCCGTGAAGGTCGCCGCCGAGGGCTAAGAGCCCGCCGAATCGATAGGGTAAAACCCGGCCTCACCTGAAAATCAGGTGGGGCTTTTTTGTTGGGGCGGAGTTTCCGCCAAGGAGAGATGAAGATGAGCAATCAGATCATGGCGCGAGATTTGGCCTCGCGTTACAGCCAGACCATGGCCAAGGCGATGCTGTCCACCAGCGCCGTCTCGAGCGCCGGTGCCGCCCAGCTCGACTTTGCCGAGTTGCTGACCCAGGTCAATACCTACTACGTCCCCCTGACCATGCGCATGGCGATGCGTCCGGCCAAGGGCGTTACCCACGAGTGGCGCGAGATCACGGTTCCCGCGCGCACGAACATGAAGGCCATCGAGGGCAGCGCAGCCGCGGCCGGGACGTCCGTGACGCCGGACGCCTATAGCAACACCTGCGAGATTCTCAAGGCCACCATCAGCATTTCCAACTCGGCGAAGGCTGAGGCCGCCAACGGCCTCTACGGGTCCGAGTTGACCATGCTGACCGCCCGCGAGTTGGACCTGCTGTACACCCAGCTCCTGGAGGCCCGCGAGTACGATCTGCTCTTCGGGGTAGAGGTCACCAAGGCCTCCGCGGGGACTTCCTCGGCGCGGGCCATGAAGGGCCTAGTCGGCGCGCCCGGCGCCTGGAACGGCTGGCTCCAGACGAACCAGTACCCCGTGAGTGGGGACTTCAGCAAGGCCGGGCTCGACGCCCTGCTGACGCAGATCTGGAAGTCGCAGCCCAAGAAGCTGCCGAACGCCATCGTGTGCTCCATCGAGGCCCAGGCGATGATGTCGAATTGGGCCAGTCTGTACCGGGCGGTGGTCACCCCGGACCAGCTCGGCAACATGGTGGCCAGCCACCGCGTGACGGCCTACCAGGCTCCCTGGAACGGTATCCTGGAGGTCATTGCTCACCCGCTGTGCGCCAATTCCGTGACGGCAGCGAACAACTGGGCGGCGGTCATCACGCTCGAGCCCGACTACCTGGCCTTCGCCGATCTCCGCCCGCTGATGACCCACCCGATCGTGGCCACCGCGGCCGGCGCCATCGACGCGGACATCTACGAGATCATCACCGAGACCACCTGCGAGGTGCGCGGTGAGTATGGCCAGGGTCTGCTGACGGGCTTTGACGAGGTCAGCGCGGCCGACATGGAGGGGTCCTAGCAACCCCGACCCGGACGCGGTGCATTGAACCGCGCCCGGCCTATCTAGCGGGGCCGTCTCTTTTGTGGGCGGCCCCGCCCTTCCTTTTTCTTTCGCGAAAGGCCCTGCATGGCCCAGCCTCTAATCAGCCTTATCCATCCCACGGCGCGGGTCGCGCCTTCCGCCGGCTTCCCCCTCGGCTGGAGGGGGGCGGAGCGGCAGTTCTTCGCGGCGGCGGAGCACCCGGAACTGATTGAGTACGTGCTGGCGATTGACCTGGCGCAGTGGGAAGAGGCGCAGGAGCACCTCTCCTTCTCGCCCTGGCTCCGCGCCACGGCAGTTTGCAACCGGGGCCGCTGCAACGCGGTAGACGCCACCAACGCGGCGGCAGGCGCCGCAACAGGTGCGCTGATCGTCCACTCCACCGATGATTATGAGGCCCCGCCGGGGTGGGATACCCTCCTGCTGGCGGCGGCTAGCGACCTCGGCCGCGAGGCCCTGGTTCACTGCTCCTCCGGCGGCGCCCGCGATCACGAACTGTACATACCGCACATCATTACTCGCGTGCGCCTTGACAAACTGGGGTATTTCTTCCACCCCTCCTACCGCTCCATGTACGCGGATGACGAACTGTGCCGCCATGCCGACGCCGATCCGGCCTGTGCCGTCATTGAGGCGCAGCACATCAAATTCAAGCACGACCACCCCATCATCACGGGGCGCCCGCGGGATGCGGTATATCGCCACGAGGACAACCCCGAGACCCACGCGCAGGGGCTGTCCAACTTCAATGCGCGACAGGCCCAGGGGTTTCCCGCGTTGCCTCCGGAGCCGCCCCGCTTCTCCCTGCTCATGCCACACGACGCAGGGCCCGCGCAGTGTGAGCGCATTACGGCCTGGCTGGCGGAACACTACCGGAAACTCCTGCCAGAAGCCGAACTGCTGATAGGGGGCCTGGGGCACCAACCGCCCAACCGCTCGGCGAATCGCAACTCCCTCGCGGCGCAGGCGACAACGGATCTGCTGGTGTTCCTCGATGATGCCGTCCTGCTTGACCCGGAGGACATTCGCGCCGCCGTTAGAATCGCCGAGAGCACGGGCAGCATGGTCCGCTTCAGTCGCGTCGCCTGGGTAGACCGGACGCCGCAGCCCGCCCCCTACCGGGGAGCCGCGCCTTATACTGAGGCGATTCTGCAGGCCGCGCCCGGGATTCCGGTATCCGTGCCGGCGGCGGCCATCTACAGCACCATATCCAACCCGTGCGGGATGATCAACGCTGTGCGCCGCAACGTGTTCGAGCGCATAGGAAGATGGGACGAGACCTACGTGGGCTGGGGGGAGGAGGACGTGGCCTTTGGGCTCGCCGCCGAAACCCTGGCCTCGGTGCACATCCTAGACGCCACCGGCTATCACCTGTGGCACCCGCGCGCGGGCGAACAGGATCAGGGGAGCCCTAGCCATCAGCGCAACGTGGCCCGCTCGAAAGCCTACCATAAGGCCCGCGGCGACGCCACGGCCATGCGCTACCTGATTGAGCATCGCCGGCCGGAGGTGCTATCCGTGCCGGAGCCAGTGCAACCCCCGCCGGCAGCGCGCAAGGAGTGGCGCGGCGAAGGCCTGTCTATCCTCCTGCCCCACGACCCCGGAGATCCTCGGCGGGACCGGATTGTGGCATGGCTAGAGAAACGCTGGCGGCATTACTTTCCTCAGGCCCAGATCCTCGTGGCGGGGACCGGCCGCCGCAACCGCGCCGCCAACCGTAACGCCCTGGCGAGGCAGGCAACGGGGCAGGTCCTAGCATTTCTCGACGCCGACTGCCTACTGGCTACGGAGGCCGTGCGGCAGGCGTTCTCGGCGGCACAAGACGGCCAGACCGTTGCGAAGTTCGGGACTGTGGCATGGATAGGCGAGCGAGCCACGCGGCGGATTCTCGCGGGTAATCCGCGGCGCACTTGCCCGGTCGAGGCGGGGGACCGGGTTCGTGCCGGCCAACGCCTGCCGGGCTTGGCCTGGTTCGTAAGCCGCGAAACCTTTGACTCTCTCGGTGGCTTCGATGAACGCTTTCAGGGGTGGGGCGGCGAGGACAACGCTTTCACCTACGCGGCGGAGGCGCTGGCCTCACTGACCTGGCTACCGCTGACGGCCTACCACCTCAACCACGGCGCAGGCGAGGCGGCAAACAAGATGGCGGGCAATACCGCGCCGGAGTATGCGGCTAACCAGCAACTGGCGGCGCAGTACAAGGCGGCGAGGCATGACCCGGAGGCCATGGGGGAGTTGATTCGCTGCGCGACTTCCGAGGTGCTGGTGCCATGATTATCTGCCGGACGCCCTTCCGTATCAGCTTCTTCGGCGGAGGCACCGACTTCCCGGAGTTCTTCTCCAAAGGCCGGGGCGCGGTCCTGGGTACGGCGATTGACAAGTACGTCTACCACTCGGTGCTGCCCTTCCCGTCGGCACTGTTCGACTACGCCGTGCGGCTCTCCTACAGCCAAGTGGAGCACGTACAGACGCTGGAGGACGTTCAGCACCGGCCCTTCCGGGAGGCCCTGCGCTCTTGCGGAATCGAGAAGGATATTGAGATCTCCCTCAGCGCCGACCTGCCCTCCTTCTCGGGGCTGGGTTCGTCCTCTAGCTTCATCGTGGGGCTGCTCAATGCGCTCACCGTCTTTCGCGGGGAGTGCCTCGCTCCGGAGGCGCTGGCCCACCGGGCGATAGATTTGGAGCGCAACGTCTTGGGCGAGTGCGTGGGGTATCAGGATCAGGTCTTCGCGGCCTATGGCGGCTTGAACCTGATTGAGTTCACCGGCGAGGACGAGTTCCGGGTGGAGCGCCTGAGTCTCTCGGCCGGCCGCCTGGGTGCGTTGGAATCCAGTTCCCTGCTGTTTTTCACCGGCCTGCGACGCTCCGCGGCAGAAGTGGAGCAGCAGAAGTTGAATCGCCTGGGCGAGATCACCGACACCCTCAAGCGCATGTTATTGCTGGTCGAGAAAGCGCACGACCTGCTTACCGGGAACCGACCTCTCGCGGAATTTGGGAGCCTGCTGGACTCCACCTGGCAGGAAAAGCGCACCCTGGCACCGGGGGTGAGCAGCGCGCGCATAGATCGGATGTACAGTTTGGCCCGGGAGGGCGGGGCGCTGGGAGGCAAGCTCCTGGGGGCTGGGGCCGGCGGGTTCATGCTGTTCTTCGTGCCCGAGGAACGGCAGGCGTCGGTACGGACCAAGCTGGCCGAGTTCCCGGAGATCGCCTTCTCCATGAATGCCGCCGGTAGCAGCATCGTTTATTCCTAAGGAGACAGGATCATCGACATACTCGTTACCGGAGCTACCGGATTTCTAGGGACCGCGTTGTGCGCCCGGCTCAGGGCTCAAGGCCACAGTCCGGTCGCTTTGGGCTCAAAGGACTGCGACCTGACCTGCCCGGACTCGCTGGAGCGATTCAGCACGGTGGCCTATGATCGCATCTACCACCTGGCTACCTGGACCCAGGCCGGCGACTTCTGCCTGCATCACCCGGGCGAGCAGTGGATCCGCAACCAGCAGATAAATACGAACGTCCTGGCCTGGTGGCAGCGTTGCCAGCCGCAGGCCAAGCTCATCGCCATGGGCACGAGTTGCGCCTATGACCCCGCGTTTCCTCTGACCGAGGAGAACTACCTGTGCGGGGTGCCGATCGACAGCCTGTTCGCCTACGGGATGACCAAGCGGATGCTGTACGCCGGGCTGCTGTCCCTACACCGGCAGTACGGCCTGAACTACCTGTACCTAATACCTTCCACCCTGTACGGCCCGGATTATCACCTCGACGGCCGGCAGATGCACTTCATCTTCGACCTGGTGCGCAAGGTTCTGGCCGGCAAACTCTACGGCTCCCCCGTGGTGCTGTGGGGGGATGGCTACCAGTGCCGAGAACTGGTCTACGTGGAGGATTTCGTGACGGTCATGCTCGCGCTGGCCGACGACCGCGACAACGACATCCTGAATGTCGGCGCCGGAGAGGAGTTCCCGATCCGGCATTTCGCGCAGATCATCTGTGACTTGGCCGGGTATGACTTTGGGGAGCTTGAGTTCGACGCCAGCCGCTACGTCGGTGCGAAGTCCAAATGCCTGAGCACCGAGAAGCTGGGGGACCTGCTGCCCGGAGAATGGCGCGTCACGTCGTTGGAGGAGGGGCTGGGGCGCACTGTGGCCTGGTTCCGCGCACACCCGGAGAGCTTCGCACCCACGGGGGCGGGGCCGGGTTAGGAGTTGAGGTGCGCGACAATCTGCCGTGCGGCTTCTAGCAAGTTCTGCGCGATCCAGTCCGGGAACCGCAAGTCGCTGCTGCTGTCGGGCCCTGCCATCCAGTTCCAGCAGTTGTGTCCCGCAGTCTCGAGCGCGACGGCCGCCCGGCACCCGGCCCGACGGGCGGCGAGAATGTCCGTCTCCTGGTCGCCGACGAGGTAGCACCGGGCGAGGTCTAGGCCCAGGTCGTCGGCCGCCTGCAGCAGCATCCCCGGCTCCGGCTTGCGCAGGGGGCCCGCTATGTCGGGGCAGTAATAGATCGCGTCGAGAGTCGCGTCTTCCGCGGCGAGCAGTTCGCGGAGACGGCAGTGGATGGTCTGCAGGCCCGCCTCGGTCAGGAGGCCGCGCGCGATCGGGGACTGGTTGGTTACGACTACCACCAGCAGGCCCGCGGCGTTGAGCAGGCGCACGCCCTGCGCCGCCCCCGGCAACAGGCGCACCTGCCCCGGGCGCAGCACATAGCCGGGGCGCTCTTCATTCAGAACTCCGTCTCGGTCCAGGAATACTGCTGCTAGATTGGGGCCCATGGCTGTGGAGTATACCACCACGAAGGCGCGCGTTCTAGTCACCGGCTGCGCCGGGTACATCGGCTCAGTGTTGTGTGGGCGGTTGCTGGCTGAGGGCTACCATGTGGTGGGCCTCGACAACCTCATGTATGGCGGCCAGGGGCTACTTCATCTCTGCGCCGACCCGGCCTTCGAGTTTGTGCTCGGGGACGTCCGCGATGAGGCGCTGATGGGTTCTCTGGTCGCGCACGCAGACGCGATAATCCCGCTGGCCGCGATCGTGGGCGCTCCGGCCTGCGACCACGACCCATGGCTGGCGCGAGCCGTGAACCTGGACGCTATCCGCTTGCTCAACCGCCTGCGCAGCGCCGGGCAACTGGTGATCGTGCCCATCACCAACAGCGGATACGGCACCAAATCGGGACAAGTGGCCTGCACCGAGGAGACGCCGTTGGAGCCGATCTCGCTGTACGGCCAGACGAAAGTGCAGGCCGAGGCGGAACTGCTGGCCAGCCCGAACGCGATCAGCCTGCGCCTGGCGACGGTATTTGGCGTATCGCCTCGGATGCGGCTCGACTTGCTGCTCAATCACTTTGTCTACGCCGCAGTCACTGACGGCTACCTGGTCATTTTCGAGAAGGACTTCAGGCGCAACTTCGTACATATCCGCGACGTGGCCGACTGCTTCGTCCACACCCTGGAGCACGCCGAGCAGATGGCAGGCCGAGCGTACAACGTGGGCCTAGACGACGCGAACCTCTCCAAGCAGGAGCTAGCGCAGCAGATCCAAGCGCAGGTGCCGGGGTTCTACGTGCATTACGCGGAGGTGGGCAGCGACCCGGACAAGCGGGATTATCTGGTCTCGAACCAGCGCCTGCGAGAAGCCGGCTGGACTGCGTGCCGCTCTCTGGAGGAAGGAATTGCGGAACTGATTCAGGGTTATCGGCTGCTGGGGGCAGGGCCTTTCCGCAACGCATAGAAGGGGCACTGCCCATGCTTGTTGATTTTGTCGCAAGCCAGCGGCACTATCTGGACCACCTCCGGCCGCTCTACCAGGCGCTTCCCGAGGACGTCCGGGGGCACATAGGGGGGGGGCCGCCTCGGAACGGCGCGGATCTGGCCGTAGTCGCCTCCAGCGCAGACATGAGGCGCGCGGTCGCCTGGGGCGGCCCGGTGGTGTTGTGCGAGCACGGGGCCGGACAGTCCTACCAGGGCAACCATTCCAGCTACGCGGGCGGCCGGGGGCGCGAGCAGGTGGTCCTATTTCTCTGCCCCAACGAGGCGGCCGCGGAGCGCAACCGGCACGCCTACCCCGGTGTGCCCGCCCTGGCGATCGGCTGCCCTAAACTCGACGCCTATCACCTGTCGCCGGCCAAGCCGCGCGGCGCGCCCCCGGTCCTGGCGCTCAGTTTTCATTGGGATTGCCTGGTGGCGCCGGAAAGCCGCTGGGCGTTTCCGCCGTACAGGAACGTGCTGCCCGGCCTGGCTTCGGCCTACCACGTGCTGGGGCATGGGCACCCGCGGGTCTGGCCGCGGCTGGAAGAGCAGTACCGCAACATGAGGCTGGAGCCGGTCGCGGACTTCGACGAGGTCATGCGACGGGCCGACCTCTACATCTGCGACAACAGCAGCACGCTCTTTGAGTTCGCCTCCACCGGGCGCCCGGTCGTCGTGCTGAACGCGCCCTACTACCGGCGCGAGGTGAATCACGGCCTCCGCTTCTGGGAAGCCGCCACGGTGGGGATACAATGCGATGACCCGCACTTGCTCCTGCAGGCGGTCAAGCAGGCCCTGGCCGATCTCCCTGAGCAGCAGGCGGCGCGGCAGGCGGCGGTGTCGTTGGCCTACGCCCACACGGACGGCCGCGCGGCGGAGCGCGGCGCGGAAGCGATTCTCGGCTTGCTAAAGGACTAACACCATGCCCGTTCCCGGCGACAAGCGAACCATAGCCTCGGAAGACGACTACGCGGAGTGGGCCTCTGGCCGCGGCGTGAATGATTCGCCGGCCGGCTTGGCCTCGCTCCTCTTCGACGCCACCCGCGACGTGCAACGCTTCTGCGGACGCGACTTCCTGCCGACGCCGGCGCTGCCCTTCGTGCTCGACGAGGCGGGGCACCCCACCACCACCGTGACCCCGGGTGTACCGCTCATGTTCCACGGTGACGGCGGATTCACGCTGGCGGTGCGGGACATCATGCGCATCGACTCCCTCACCTGCGCCGGCAGCGCCCTCACCGATCCCCGCGGCGAACCGCTCAATTTCACGTATGACGGGCGCCCCTGTACCCAAATCGTGCGCGATCCCTACTACCCCTTCGTAGGCGAGGGCTACTCCTCCGACGCCATGGGGGCTGGCGTAGTCTACACCATGCCCTGGCCGGAGCGCACGCCGGTCGTCGTCACCGGGCGCTGGGGCTACTGCGAGGTCGCGGACTTTCCGCACGAGATCATCCACGTTACCTGCGAGCTGGCCTGGCTGGAGACGCCGGAGGCCCGCGGGTTCACGGCCATGGGCCTGACCCGGACGAAGGCCGCGAACGTCGAGGTGGGCTTTGACGGCGGGGCGCAGCGGAAGCAGCGCAAAGCCGACGTGCTGGCGGGGCTGGACGCCTACCGGCGTATGGAGTTCCTATAGCCATGGCCTCTGATTTGGCCGCCGCGCTGTCGAATCGGCAGCTCCACCGCGCCGAGCTCATGCTGGCGGAGATCCTCGGCAAGGCGGCACCGGCCTGGAGCTGGGGAGTGCCCTGCGGCTGCGCGGAGTGCATGGCCAAGGCCGGCCCCGACTCCGGCGCCGAGGACCCCGAGTTTCTGCTCGACAGCGACGACGCGGAAATCGCCTCGACGGTCACGCAGTCCTACGCGACGGAGATTGGGCGCGCCAAGTTCGGCGAGGCCCACGGTCTGCCGCCGACCCCCGAGGAACTGGCCGCCGCTTTCGAGCGCGTGCAGTACCAGCGGGACCTCGGCTTGTCGATGCTGTCGGATTCCGCGAAGGAGCGCCTGGTGGGGCTTTTCGGCGAGGCGGGGAACCCCAACACCGGCGCGCTGAACGACGCCCTCTCGCGCATGGTGGAGGGACACTATAACCCCATAGCCGCCGCGCACCAGATGAGCGCGGAGTTCCACAGGCTCGAGCAGGGCGGCGAGGCGGCGGATAAGCTCCAGTACACACCCTACGAGTTCGCGCGGCTGGCGCGGACGGAGGCAGCGTTTGCGGACGACGCGGCGGCGGCGGCGGAGATCGCCGACAATTACCCGGATGCCAACAGCGACGCCTTTGACGCGGCTGGCGCAGAGCCGCCTATACACCCATTTTGTTTTTGTATGAGGGACGTGGTTCTCGGCGGCGACGGGAAATACTACGTGACCCTCGTGCCGACTGGCGCAGCCTGTTCGGAATGTTTAGACCTCGTAGACCAGATCGAGGCGGCGATCCCCTAATGGCTAAGTTCAACATTTCTGACGCCAACGGGCTCAATCGCGCTCAGGCCACCTTGCGGCGCCGCGCCCAGAAGATCATGCAGAAGGTTCCTGTGGGCTTCCGCGCGGCTATGGTTGTCGTTCACGAGGCGGACTTGGCCCAGTTGGATATAATGGTCTATTCGCGCCCGGCCCGACGCAAACGCAGCGGCGAACTGCGCCGCTCAGAGAAGGGCGGGCTGCGCGTACATGCCACCGAGGCCACAATCTCTAACGATGCTCGCTCGCCCTACGGGAAGAAGGAAGTCTATGCGTGGTATGTGGCGCTGGGCCACACGGTTCACCCCGGAAAGGGTGCCGCCAAGCGTATAGGCGGCACGAGCAGTCTGACGCACGCCCGTTCCGCGAACGGCGACTGGCAATATCCGGGGCGCAACTGGCGCCGGGCCGCTATCAAGGCCGCGCAACACTTCATACCGCTGGCGATGAAGGGCGCGACGGCGGAGGCGATGAGGGACTAGATGGCAGATCACCCGACCCTCGCCTTCCGCGTCAGTGACCTGCCGCCCGCCCTGCGCGACCTGCCCGACCGGGTGCCCGTCTACGCCCACGGCCTGTACAACGCGCACCTGCTGGCCGGCCGCGCCGGCGACGCGGTGGATGCGGTCCTGGCGGCGCTGCGGCGCAAAGGCGTGATCACATGACCGGCATATTCGGCGACGCCATAGAAATCTGCCGCGGCACCTTCGAGGATCTGCTGGCCGAAGTCGGCGAATCCGTGACCTGGCGCGCCCGCGGCTCTGCGGTGCCCGCGACAGACGACAGCGACATCAGCGCGGCGGCCGGCCGGCTGGACCCGGTAACATCGGAGGTCCCCGGCAGCGGCGACGACGAGACTTCGCTCTACACGGACACCAACGTCCTGGCCGTCTTCAACATGACCGAGACCATGCGCCTGATCGAGGCGGGGATGCTGACGGCCGGCCACGCGCTGGTGTACGTGCCCTTCGCGACGCAGCCGGCGGTGGGGGATCTGATTATCCGGCAGAACGGCGAGCAGTGGATGGTGCGCGAGTCGCACCCGTCCTTCCCGCCGGTACATTTTGAGCTGACCCTCCAGCGGAGCGGAACCTAAATGCGACTATGGCGCGAGACCAACCTGGAAACCGACCCGCCGCCCTGGGCCCTGACGGCCGTAGACCAGGCGCGCTATGAGAACGACTGCGGGGCGAAGTTGGTCCAGTTCCTCGACCACTACCTCAACGGCGAAGACTACAGCAGCCTGTGGACCAACGTCGGCGCCGGCGTGGACGTGTACCTGCGGGACCCCGGGCTGCAGGCGACGCAGGTTCTCTCGAGGCCCCGCGTGGTGCTGTGGCCGATCGCGGAGGAAGACCAGCCGACTATCGCTCAGGCGCCCACGTCCGACGACGACCCCACTCTCGTCAACTGGTTTGTGTCCCTGAAGACGCTGACCTGGGAAATCGAAGTTCTTACGGACATGGGGACGGAGGAACCGGAAAGCCTGGGCACCGGCGGCGGCCTGACCTGCGCAGACCTCACCTCCAGCATTTCCCGCATCTGGGAGCAGCACTTCCCGGACTTCGCGGCCGCCGGCCTGACCCCGTACCCGCAGATGGAGAAGGAACCCGCGCGCGAGGAAGCCGACACCCGGCGATGGATTGCGACCCTGCGCGTGAAACTGATTCTCGCCGTCCTCGGCGAAAAGGTGGGATAGATATGGACGCTTACGATCCGACTGCGCTGCGCCCGCTGATTAGCCGCGGACCCGTGGAGCTGGCAGGCTCGCCCTTGACGCAATGGGCCGACTACGCTGTGGACGGTTCGGCGGAGATCGCCACGGCCTACAACGCGCCGGTGGCCTATGAACAGACCGCGCATCGTTACGCCAAGTGGACCGCCAAGGTCAACTATGAGGTGCCGATCATCGGCCGCAACCTGCCCCCGGTCCTCAGCATCGGCACCTGGGCGGGCGTTCTCTTCACCGAGTACACGCTGACCTTTACGGTCTCGGTGGAGGAGGGCACGGGCGGCGACGATGACTGGGCCCGCTACGCCGCGAAGGTCTACGGCTGGAAGGTTGAGGCTACCCGCTGGCAGGCGTCGGACTCCTTCGGCGTCTTCCTGGGGCTGCTGATCGCGCAGAGCGCCTCGACGTGGGCCTCCGTGGCCTTCACCTCGCCCTTCGGCACCGGGAACGTGCTGGTCAACAAGGCGGCATTTTCTGGCGGCAGCAAGCCCTCGCAGGAGACGCTGGGCTGCACAGGCCAGGGTGCGTTCACGAACGCGACGACCGCCCCCTCCCCCGATCCGCTGGTGACGGCGCTGCTCGCGCAGATGGCCGGAGCCATTACGAACAGCTACACGACCCCCACCTCCTTCGAAGTCCCCGAGGGCAGCGGCTACGGGATATTCAAGACCGTGGAGTTCAAGGTCCCCAGCCACGACAAGGTGACGAAGAGCTTTGACCTCGAAGGCGACGGGCCGTTCGGCCCCGGTATTGTCACCAGCTAGAAAGGACGCGCCCGCATGGGATTGACCCTCGCGCAGCTTGAGACGCAAGCCTTGCAGACCGCCGAAGTGTACCTGCCGCGCTTTGCCGGTGAGGTCACGTTGCAGGAGTTGACCGGCCCGCAGGTGCTGATGGCCGCGCAGTACGCCCGCGAGCTAGTGGCGGGCACGGAGGGGATGGTGGCGGTCAACCCCTCCCGGCACCGGGCCCTGCGCTTGGCCTTCGCGCTCCAGCTCGACGGTGAGCCCGAGGGCCTGGCCCTGGCGCAGGTGCTTGACCGCCGCACGCCGATCCTCGAAAACCTCGCGTGGTCGGACCTACTGCTGTTGTCCACTGTGCTGGACGTGCTGTCACAGGGGCGGCTTACCGAGGCGCAGCGGGGCCTTCTGGCGCGCGATTGCCCCACTGAGGAGAAGCTGGACGGACTCCTCGGCGTAAACGCGCCGGAGAACGTGCTGGAGCAGGCGGGGGCGGACGCGGAGAAGCTGCTGGCCGTAGCCGCGGCGGGGATTCCCCAGGTGCTGACCGGAGAGATTTCCGTTCCGGTCGTGGCGATGCTGTACGACGCGCTGATGGCGGCAGAGGGGCGGCTGGCGGAGAAGTTGGCGGAGGCGTTGAGAGGCTAGTTCTTGCCGCAGGCCAATAGCGTGAGGAAGACCAGCAGACACGCGCCTGCGATCCCCGTTATAGTCCAGGCCAGAGGCTTAATCCACCCGGCGCTTACCCCACAGGCTTCTGTTTTGCGAATGTAGTAGAGGGTTAGCGGTAGGCCGATGGGGAGGAGCACTGGCACCAAGCACGAGACGACCAAAATGACTTCGGCGTTCAGTTTGAAGCCGACGCCCTGACGGGGGCTCGCCGGCTCAATCCCCATCAGATCATTCTCAGTTAGCAGTTTTCGGGCAGGCAATGGTCTCACTCTCCTTGCCCTGGAGTATACCACTTATGGCCCGTTACGTTGACGAAATGCTCACGCGCTTTTCGGTCGAGGGGGCCTCTACCCTCAGCGGCGCTATGGACCGCCAGGGCGCAGCCGTGGGGCGTGTTGCGAAGAATTATGATGATCTCAAGTTAGGTGCGGGGCTGGCTATGATCGCCGCGGGGCAAGCCCTAAGCAACTTCGCGGGCAAGAACGTGGACGCCGCTAAGAAAATGGAGGTCTCGAATCAGGAACTGGAGTCCCTGTTCGCGGTCAAGGGATACTCTCCGGCGGCACTTGAAAGTATCCACGCCATGTCGGATTCGATGCTCAAGCAGGGCGGCATTTCGCGGCAGGTCACTACGGACGTCGCTGCGCAGATGACCGGCTTCGACATGAATGCGCAGCAGATCACGACGCTGCTGCCGCGCATGGCGGGACAGGCCCAGCTCTACCACAAGAGCATGGAGGAAGTCGGCCTCTCTATCGGCAAGGCCTTCGGCTCGGGTATGTGGGCAAACTTGCGGCGCGTGGGCGTGACTCTGGCCGCGCCGCAGATCGAGCAGTTGAAAGCCCTCCAGCTTGTCTACGACGGCACCGGCACCGCGGCCGAGAAAATGGCTGCCCGCGAACAGCAGGTCGCCATTATCAACAAGGCCATCGGCGACAACGTAGCGCCGCTGTCTGATCGTCTCAAAACCGCTACCGGACGCATGGAAAAGATGCAGGGCGAGTTAGAGATTGTGCAAGAGCAGATGGGCAAAGGGGTTGTCGAAACCCAGGCTTACGGCGCGACGCTGCTGACCGGGCTTATTGAGCCGCTGGGCGTAGGGCATGAGGCCCTTCTACGTTTCGCCGGCGGCGTGGAATACGTTGCCGGGCCGCTATTCAAGGTTGGGGGTGCATTACTCGCAGGCGGCCAGGCGCTGATGACGTACCGATTGATAACGGCAATATCTACAGCGGCCAATGCCGCAAACACTGTTTCTACTACGGCCAGCACCGCCGCGCAGGCCCGCGGAATCCCCGTCGCACAAGCTGAGGCCGTTGCGCTTACCGAAGAGGCAGCAGCAGCGCAGGCCGCAGCCGTAGCGCAGGGAGAACTGGCGCTCGTGGCGGGGGGCGCGCCCGGCGGTTCCGTGCTGACCAAGTTCGGCACTATGGATAAGGCCGCGCTCGCCCGGCAGGCCATGAAGGGCAACCTCGGCGCGCTGGAGGAGCTGGGCGTAGGCGGCGGTGGGGCGCTCGCGGCAGGCGAAGGCGCGGCGGGCGCGGGAATCCTTGGCGCGGGGGGCGCGATGGCTATTGCGTTGCCGATTGCGGCGGCGGTAGGAACGGCGCTCGCGGGCTGGGAAATTGGTAGCCTTATCAGTGGATGGCTCGACAAGGAAACGCACTACATTGATAAGTGGTCGGACAAATTGAGTGGCGCGCCCGCTTCCGCCGCCGCTGGAATGCAGTCGGTTAGGAGCTATTCGGATATCGTTGCGCAGGCCACCGACGGGCGAGCCGAGGCGGCGAAGGAGACCAAGGCCCAGCGTATAGCCGAATCGCAAGCCCAACAGGCCCGCATTCGCGGCACTACCACCGCCGGGGGCAATGTGGCCTTCTCTATTCCGGCGGGGCAGCTTGTCACCTCGCAGGCGGCGACCGCAGGGCTCAACACGAGGTAGCACAATGGACCCCATCAAGGCCCTCCGTCAAACCATCGTCCCCGAGGCCCGCGGCCCGGTTGACGTGGACCGCCGCGCCTCCGCCTCCCCGAGCCTCGCCCTCGGCAACGCGGTCCCGCACACTCGCAACGTAGGAGGCTTGACCGTGCGCTTCTTCTGTCTTGACGTGGACGCGCTCGACGACGCAACCGCGGAGCTGGCGTAATGCCCGGCTACTGGGGACTCAACTGGCAGCAGGTAGGCAGCGCGGGGCTCGTTCCCGGCGCGCCCTGCAGCCAGTGGCGCTATCGGTACACGTTCCTCCAGCCCGTCTTCTTCGCCGACCCGGTTCTCGGCCTTACCACGATCTACCCACAGTGGGACTTACAGGTATTGGACTCCGGCGGCGGGGTACTGTGGGAACAAGCGGTCAAAATGACCCTCATGGTCGAGGCCAGCTTGAGCGGGCTCGCCGGGTACAACATCCTCAGCGAAACCGACACCGTTACCACCACGACGCCGAGCGGAATCACCACCGGGGCGAATGGTAGCGCCGGGGCCTTTGTGCAACTCGACGAATCGCCGACTTGGGGCCTGGGGCTAGAGGTGGGCTTTTGGTGTGAGTGGCTTTCGACGGTGCAGGCGCAGGCGCTGCCCGTGGGCGCCAAGTTCCACGTCAAGCTCCACACTACGGGCCTTGCGGGTCTTAAGTCGGTATACGCGCCGCTGGCCGTCGCCGCCGAACCCGCTTCGTCTTTCGCCACCTTCTTTGACCTGGTAAACATTCACCGCGTCGTTGCGCCGCACAACGGGGAGATGGTCCACCTCTTCTCCCGTGACGGCGCGCGCCATTACGACCGCCGCCGCCTGGGGCTGCTGTACGATGCGCCCTCCGTTCGCAAGCTCGCCGATAACTCCCTGCTGGTCCTGGGGCAGCTTCCGGCGGCGGGCTGGCAGCTCTCGCGCTCACTGAACGACGGACTGACCTGGGAGGCTACCGTGGCAGAGCCGTGGGACGCGACCTACACCGGCGCCGACTTCGACGTGCTGAACGACGGGGTAGTCGTGACGACGGCGCGGAGCGGCGGCAACCTGTACGCGCGCACCTCCCGCGACCAGTACGCCAGCGCGGTCCTGATCGGCCCGGCCTCCGCCGACTGCCGCATATCCTGCCACAAGCCTTCCGGCAAGCTGTTGGCAACGGACGGGGTGAGCGTAACCTACCTCTCCGACGATAGCGGCCAGACCTGGTACGCGCAAACAGGGGCGCTGATTCCCTAATGGCCCGCAATACCGCTTACTTCCAGGTCCGCGAGTGTTTCCAGGGTCCGCAGGCGCGGGCCTTCAGCATGGACGCCCTCACCGCGCAGGAGTGGGACCTGTACCAGGAGATCCGCAACGTCGTGCGCGTGGATATTGACACTGCCTCCACCGAGCCGCGCACCGAGGCGGTCATGCCCGCGTGGCGCTACGGCACCGACGACACCCGCCTCGCGGACTGGCATGTCGAGCCCGCACCGGACGAAGAGGCCTACGCGCTGGCTGCGCAGGACCTCCTGCAGACGGAGCTTGACCAGGTACAGGCCAGCATAGCAGCCGACGTGAAAGCCGCGAAGACGCCCGCGACTGCGGACCTCCAGCGCGAGGGGCAACTGCAAGCGGATCTCGCGCAGCTCGGAGCCTACCGCCTGTGGACGGAAGTCGAGAACTCCTTCGGCGACGGCGCGACGGGGCTCTACCGCGCCTGCAACGCGGCAAATATCCCCTTCAAGCTGCGCTCCAACTGGAGTCTAGGCGCCGACCGCCCGTTTACGCTGTGGTTCTACCGTTGCCAGCCCCACGAGGCGCAGGCGGCTTCCTGGTTGCGCTTTCGCTTTGGGGCCTACGCGCTGGAGTTCAAGCAGGAAAGCGAGGTCACGCTGACCCGCTACAAGGATGGGCGCTTCTACACCGACGACCCGGAGAACCCCGGCCAGGGGCGCGGGACTTGGAAGAGCTATGACGGGACGGATTACGCGGCCATAGACGCGATTGAGGCGCAGATCACGGAGATCCGCGACATCGGCCGGCTGACTGCCGACGATCGTAACTCAATTGCGGGCTGGAAGCAGCAGATCGCCACGCTGAAAGCCGCGGCCAAGACGAACGGCGCAATCTGGAAGCTGGCGGAGCAGACGGGCCTTGGCGCCAACGGCAAGCCGGCCAACGAAGCGGCCATCACCGAGCTGCAGAAGCAGATCGACGACCTCAAGCAGGGGAAGACCTCACTCAACGCGGGCGAGGACTTAGCCATCAAGCAACTGGAGGACTCCTACCTCGCGGACAGCGTTTCCGTCCAGTTCGCGCACATGGCCGAGGCCACCATCGGCCAGCCCTTCGCGATCACGGTCATACCCCAGCCGCGCGGCTACCTGGTGCTTCACTGCTCACAGGGCAAGGACTATTTCTGCTACCGGAACCAGGAAGTGACGGACAGCGGCGTGGAGGCGCAGATCGTTCGCTCGACGCCGATTGAGATTGACGGCAACGGCGGGGCCTTCTGGGCGAAGGCCTCCTACATCCAGCCGGAGGGCAGCGGGTATCTCCTCTCCCTGCCGCGCACCATGCCCGGGCCGGTTGCGCAGGCCGGACAGATCACGCTCGACGCGACAGCCCCGGCGGGGACCATGATAGCGGGGAGTTTCCTGCCGAGCGGCGACAGCGCTTTTCAGTTCCGTATCGACTTCACGGCCGCCGGCGGCTACCTGCCGTTCCTGTACCGCGCCCGCGTGGAGTTCGCCGCCTCGCCGCGGGACCGTTCGCTGGAGACCGTGCTGCTCGACAGCCGGAGCAGCGCCGCGTGCGCGGGCGTCGCCGTGGACTACGGGTTCGCCTATGAGCGGGCCAACCGCGGCCGCACCGCGACGCTGATTCTCCGCAACGTGCCGCGCGACTCGACGCACGGGCCGCTGGAGCTACTCGCCGAGAAGCAGGTGCAGTTCTTCGAGGACGGGCGGCCCTGGTTTACGGGCGTCCTGCGCGAGCCGGAGATCGAGTACGTGGGGCCCGGTCTGGAGCATATCAAGTACCCCTGCTACGACAGGTGGTATCTGATGCGCAAGGACGGCATGTACAGCGAGGGGATCGGTGACGGCAAGCAACTCGGGGTCTACCTGGGCGAGGTTGCGCAGGGGATAGGGCTGTGGCCTAACGAGGTCTCTATCAAGGGGGGTTCGACTACCCGCGTCCTGCCGAAAGCCCCGCCCGGTGAGGCCCCGGCGTTGGTCGCAGAATATGCCGGCCTGCGGGCGGAATGGGCGCAGCGGCTGTACGACGACTTCGCGCTCAACGCGGACATGTGGTTCAGCGGCGCCGGCGCCTTCCGCGTAGACGACGAGGGCGCGCAGACGAAGGAGATAGCCTTCCACCTCGCCTCCACGGGCTATACCGATACCCGCGTAATGATGGAGGCCAAGCTGGAGACGAGTTTTGAGGACTTCGCGAACGACCACACGGTACAGGGGCGGCTCTGGCATGGCTATCCGCTGACCGCTCGCTACCAGGACTGGGGCAGCGTCAACAGCCCCACCATCGGCGGCGAGCGCAACCTGGCCTACGCGGGTCGGTGGATCCCCGCGCCGGTCTACCACAGCGAGAACCTCGTCACGCAGGGCGACGTGGACCTGGCCTTGCGCTGGCGGGTCAAGCGGTTCGGTTTCCCGTATTTCGACTGGGTATTCCGCACCTATTGGGACGCCTTCCTGGAGATCAACGACGTGGTGACGTGCGCCGGGGTCTCCTGTAAGATCGTGGAGGTCCGCGCGGATTCGCGGGCTACCGGCTGGATGCAGGTCAGAGCGAGAGTGATAACCTAATGGACCACCCCGTAACCCCCTTCGCCGCTGGAATCCTCACCCATGGGCGTCTCAACGACGAGTTCGCCGCCGTGGGTAGCGACCTGGACGATCTGCGCGCCGAAGTGCAGACGGGCCTCGGCGTTATCGGCGGCGCCGGCAAGGAGGCGGGCGGCTGTGGGCTCACCACGGGCACCGGGCTTTCCTGCGTCCTCGCGGCAGGCTACTACTGGGTAGGCGGCGTCCGTTGTCATCTGGCCGCATCTAAGGTTATCGCACTGACCGCCTCACAGACCTCCTACCTCTACCAGGACGCCGCGGGAAGCGTTACGGCGTACACGACGCGCCAAACCCCCAACCCGGCAGGTACGTGGTTCCTGGGCACTGCCACGACCGGCAGCAGCACCTGCAGCGCGGTAGACGACAGTGGTGCGGACGTCGTGTCCGCGACGGCCGGGCTGGCGGAGGCCGTAGCGCAAACGGAGACCGCACTCGGCACCCCCTACTTCGGCGGCACCCCGCCCGCGGACGTCGATTCGCGCCTGACCGCGCTGGAGGCAGGTGGCGGCGGAGGCGGTGGCCCGGCCTACTACGGCCCGCTGACAGAGAGCAGTGGCGGCGGCCCGCAGACGCTCAGCCAGCGGCTCACGACCGACGAGGGGCGCTTGACCGTGCTGGAGGCGGCGGGCGTGGGTTCCGGCGGCGTGGCCACCGTGCAGGCGCCGCCGTGGAACGTGGACGCCGCGAACCAGGCGCTGCAGCTCCAGGCGCAGACCGACGCGACGCACCTGGAGGCCGCAGAGTCGCAGATTGACACCGTGCAGGTGAAGTGGGGCGTCTACGGGGACGGCACCGCGAGCAGCCCTAATTTCATTGACCCGGACAGTACGTGGCTGCCAGCATAAGGAGAGATGACCTACGGCCAACACATTGAGTTTGAGCGTCCTTTACAACTCCGCCCTCACCGCGATCGGCGCGACCGACAAGTTGCTCCTGCAGGCCGCGGGGGCTTTCGACGCCACCGGCCTCGCGGGCGGGGCGATCCTGATCAACACGTGGAACGGTGGCTTTCACATCGTCAACAGCGGCAACACGGAGCTGTGCACGAGCGTTCACCCGCCGAACCTCCAGTACCTCACGGACTCCACGGTGAGCATCGCCGGGGCGGGTAGCGCGGCGCTCACGACCGTCACCACGGCGCAGTGCCTGGACCTGCTGGGTTCCTGCTCGCCGAACGCCGCGCTCACGGCCGCGAGCTTCTTCATCTACGACGGCAGCACCGAGGCCAACGCGCCTGCCGGCTTGACCTGCAAGGGCTTCCAGCAGGGCGACTCGGCCTGGGTCTCCGTCGGCGGCAGCGCCGCGGCGAAGGACTTGGGCACGCACGCCAGCGGCGCCACGCATCACAAGTATTTCGGGATCTCGGTCTCGCCCACGTCCAACGGGGCAAAGACCGCGACGCTAAAGGTCAGCATGACCTTCGTGTAAAGAAAGGCGGGATCTCATGCGAGGACTGAGACGCTGGCTGACGGAGTTCTATTGGAAGGCGTGGCTGTCGGACGGCAGTCGGTGGACGGAACACTCGCGGGCGTTGGTGGACCCCGAGTTGTCGCCGTGGCGCGCTTTGCAGCGGCACGCGGACGCCGCGGGGCTGACGATCATGCAGGCGGAGCAGCGCAACCGCGCGGGCTACCGCCTGCGGCTGGAGGCGCGGGGCGCCCCGCTCCAGTGCGGCCAGGGTGTCCACCAGGAGATCCCGCTGGACGGCGGCGCGCCCGTCTGCCGCACGTACCGCTTCGTCTGCCGCCTGGAGTCGGCGCGCCGCGTGTGGGCGGTGCTGGACGCGGCGACGGGACGCGCCTGGGGCTGGGAGACCGACCCCGGCGACGCCATGTGCCCGGACCCGCTCGCCGCTTAGGATCGTTTCACGCCGTAGTCAGGAGGTGAGTCCCGTTGGCTAACGTCGTAGTCGCCAGCAGCAGTGACAGCAGTTATAACGGGACTTACACCGACCTCGGCGGCGGCGTCTGGCAGAAGAACGATTCCAGTGCCCACTATATCGCTGTGTGGGGTCCGAGTTACTACTGCCTCGGCCCAACCTCCACGCCCGCTAACCCCGGCCCTCCTACCGTGGGCTACAAGAGCGGTGGTAGCGACCCCACGGGGACCTATTCGGACGGGTCGGTGGTCTCTACCGCACCTTCCGGCCACGCCT